>Ga0209427_10000720_pt1 | contig 36320 bp, 26 predicted proteins | sample DeeMarSWOR136_30_FD_187465 | JGI IMG/M metagenome (GOLD analysis project Ga0209427, IMG submission 187465) | Marine sediment microbial communities from White Oak River estuary, North Carolina - WOR-1-36_30 (SPAdes) (version 2) | ecosystem: Environmental > Aquatic > Marine > Intertidal zone >...
CCGCCGGATTTTAGTAGACCTTCCAGCCGTGGTCCACCTTGATACGGTAGCAGAGGTCAAGATCCTCCGCGTACATGAAAAAGCGCTCATCGAGCAACCCCGCCTGGTCGAGTGCTTGGCGACGTATCCACATAAAAGCACCGACTACGGAATCCACCTCAGCCATCTGGTCGGGATCGAGATAGCCGAGGTTGTAGCGATTGTAGCGCGGGCTTTTCGGATACCGCTTGCTGAGTCCGAGCAGGCGGTAGAATGCGACATCCAAGGTGGGAAAGCTGCGCCGACAGGCCAGATCCAGGCTGCCATCGGCGAGAACCAGCTTGGGGCCTGCCACGCCGGCATCCGGGTGTTCCTCCATGAAATCCATCATGCCCTGCAGCGCAGTCGGCGGCAAAACTGTATCCGCATTGAGCAACAGCAGGTGTCGGCCCCGGGCCTGGCGGAGGCCAAGGTTATTGCCGTAGGCATAGCCACCATTGACATCGCTCGCGATGAGCTTCACTTGCGGAAACTGGCGCTGCACCATCTGTACACTGTCGTCAGGCGAACAGTTGTCCACAACGATGACACTGTACTCAAAGTCGACCTTGCTGTTGTACAGGGAATGCAAGCAATCGCGCAGCAAGTCACGCGTATTGTAGTTGACGATGACAACTGAGAGATCCATCATCCAGCTTTCGCCAAGGGCGATGAGGTTCAGTCGCGCCAGTTAGGGATATGCTGACGGTGGCGCCACCGCCAGTAGACGCCCGCAGGATAGCCTAGCATCTTAGCTACGTCTCCCACCACACGTATGACGGGAACCAAGAGAATGGCCTGCAGACGGTCAAGGGCACTCAGAGATTCCAGAGCGGGCAGCAGCCGTCTGTAAGGCGTGGCAAACATGACGGCTGCGCCCAAGATGAGAGGGATGACCCAAATCAGGCTCTTGGTGGCAATCAACCAGAGAAGGATGGGGAGAGCAACCAGATAGGTCAGATACCGGATAATGTGCCTCCCACGCCACAGATCCGCCTTGCCGTCGCCACGGCCATAATGGTAGTATTGTCGGTAGAAAGCGTGGAGGCTGCTCCGGGGACGGAAATAGGCAATAGCACCGGGTACAAAGACGAAACCGTAGCCCCTGGACCGCAGCCGAAGATCAAGAATGAGGTCTTCACAGTAGTCCAACCACTCTGGATAGCCACCCACCTCTTGCCACGCAGTCTTTAGGAAAGCCACCGAACGACTGGAGGGCAAGAATCGCTCGGGCGCGACGTCGGCCAGCTCAGGAAGCGTCGTGGCCCCCAGGGCGGTCTCAAAGGCATTCGTTGTCTCCGGCCGAAAGAAACCACAGGCTACAACAGGAGCAGCGGAGGCTGCCCGATTCTCTTCAAAGGGTCGCAGCAGACTGGCCAACCACGTTGGTGCCAGACGGACTCCTGCATCGGTGGAGGCGATAACCGGGCCGCGCGCGCTGGCGATTGCCACATTTCTGCCACGCGATATGTTGGAGCCAGGCTCAACCAAGACGCGGAGTGGCAGACGCTGACTGTGCTCCCAGGCTCGCAGCTGAGCCAGTGTATCATCAGTAGATCCCCCATCCACAATGACTACCTCGTCGGGTTGCCGAGTCTGGGAGCGGAGTGACTCTAGCAGTTTCGCCACAGACTCACTTTCGTTTCGGACGGTGACAATCACCGAGACCTGCGCCCTTGGCAATGCACCTCCCCCACAGCCGGGTCTATTATAGTGCGTGGGCGTGATTCCGACAATCGACGTGCGGGCAGAAAACCAGAGCCCAGCGAGGACGAGCACGCGAGGAACGATGTATTTTGCACACGATATGGCGAATGTTATAATAGGCTTGATTTGAAAAACAGGCCCATATGTGGTTTCGCAGCCTTGCGTCTCTACAAGAGAAGGACGGTGTGTGATCATGCGAATTCTGGTAGTAGATGATGACCCTCCCAGCGTCAAGATGATCTCCTTTCTGTTGCGCGAGGAGGGTTATGAGGTAGTCAGTGCCGATAATGGGGAATCTGCGCTGGAGCTGGTCGATCGTGAGGCCCCAGACCTGGTAATCCTGGACGTGATGATGCCCCACCTTGACGGTTTTGAGGTGTGCCGCCGCATCCGTCAGAAGCAAGACGTGCCGGTAATCTTCCTGTCAGCCAAGGGCGAGACCGTGGACAAGGTAGCTGGGCTGGAACTAGGCGCAGATGATTATCTGGCAAAGCCCTTTGAACCTTCCGAGCTTCTGGCACGCGTTAAGGCCGTGACCCGTCGTGCGGCGGCCGCAGCAGGGGAGGAATCACAGACCTTGTTGACGGTGGCAGACCTCACAGTTGACCCGCTGACCAACCAGGCCATCTTTGCCGACGGAAGTACAGTAGAGTTGACCCCTATCGAGTTCAGGCTCTTACATTGTCTCATGCGCAATGCGGGCCGCATACTCAGCCACGACCTCCTGATGAGCACCGTCTGGGGCTATAACTACGAGGGCTACAGCAACCAGATTGCAGTATACATCCGCCGTCTGCGGATGAAGATTGAAGCGGACCCTAATCAGCCCAAGCGCTTGGTCACGGTGCGCGGCCTCGGCTACAAGTTTGAGCGCACCTGATTGAAGGCAGGGAAGCAGCTTTCATACTCGGTCAGGCGTTGCTTCGCGTCCGCACACCCGCAATGCATGCCGTAGGGGCATCTGCCCGCGGAAAGCCGAGTTCTCTCTACGCCGCCAGCAGCTTTGCTCTGGGTTGAACCTACAATCGTTGGGTGACTGAAAGGGAGGAACCTATCATGAGGGCTAGAGCCCTTGTGTCACTGACCCTCTTCGGACTGTTATTCACTGTTCTATTGAGCGCTACACGGGCCAGTAGTCTGCCCCTGCGTGCGCCGTCCAGCGCAGCGCTTGATGCACAGTTCTCAAACTTCCAACCAACCGGCTGGGTGTTGAACCCAGTCACCACCGCCTCCATCCAGGCGTACAATGCGAGCGGTCTGATGCCCCTCGGGCGCTACAAGGTCAGCACGGACGGAGGCGCTACCTGGAGCGCTGAATCCGATCAGGGTCTGACCGTTGATCTTGATGGCCCAGGCAAAACGGCGTTCCTGACGGTCACTGGCCTGTCGTTCCCCGAGTCGCTGACCCAGAATCAGAACCAGATCATGTTCTGCGTTTGGACACTCCCTCTTCAGATTCAGGAATGCAGCGCGGGGAATTGGGTGCGGGTGGATCTCAATCCTCCCCAGTCGACGGTGAACACTACTGGTTGCTACGCCTCAGCGTGGCCCGGACAGATCAGGGGTACAGCCAGCGACGCCGCATCCGGTGTAAGCAGCGTCCAGCTTCGGGTGCGTAGGAACAGTGACAGCTTGTACTACAACGGCTCATCCTGGCAAGCTGCAGCGGTGTGGCTTGCTGCCAGCGGCACAACCAGCTGGTCCTATCCGTTTACGCTGGCGGAAGACAGCTATTTCGTCCAGTCGCGAGCGACAGATGCAGTCGGACGCCAGCAGACGGCATTCGGTCAGGGTACATTCTCTTTCGATCAGACCGCGCCTTTGTCTGCGATCGCTACTGCTGGGTATTTCAGCAGCAGCACCTGGACGGGGGCGATACAAGGGTCAGCCAGCGATACCCCCTCTGGGGTTGCCGCCGTTGAAATCACTGTGCGAAGAGGGTCAGACGGCCGATACTACGATGGCGTTTCCTGGGGTCTGGCTTCCACCTGGCTGTCCGCTTCTGGAACGAGTGCCTGGTCATACCCATTTACACCGACCGTGCAGACTAGTTATGCGGTCCAATCAAGGGCCATTGACTATTGTGACAACATGCAGAGCCCACCGACTCAGAGAAGTTTCACCTACGATGCGACTCCACCACAATCGATAGTCAACACAAGCGGATGTATCAGCGCTTCTGGTTGGCCGGGGGCGATCACCGGCTCTGCCAGCGACATACACTCCGCAGTCGATTATGTTCAAATTACCCTGCAGAGGGCATCAGACGGGCTCTACTTCAATGGATCGTCATGGAGTTCAGCGCCTATGTGGCTGTCCGCTTCCGGGACCACTGCTTGGTCATACTCCTTTACGCCGAGCGTGGACACAACCTATACCGTCAATTCCCGAGCCGTCGATGCGGCTGGCAACATTGAAAGCGACCATGGTACCGGCTCCTTCACGTACGATTCGACGGCCCCGACGGCACCTTTCGGCCTGTCGGTCACGCCCTCTAACTGGAGCACGACCAACGGTTTCACGCTGACCTGGAGCAACCCTGCCGATGTCTGCGGCATTGCAGCTGCTCACTACAAGTGGGATGCTGCTCCTACCAGCAACAGTGACGAGTCGCCGGGTTCACCGGTTGCTGGGCAGGGCGTCAATCGTATTTCGGGCATGACGGTGCCCTCGCAAGGTGCGCACAGGCTTTACCTCTGGCTGGAAGATGCTGCTGGCAACGTCAGCTACCTGCGCCGTGCCGTCACCGCAGGGGACGCGTTCAAATGGGATGCGACTCCGCCGCAGACCTCCATCGCCAACGTGGGAGGTGACCAGCAGTGCCCAGGCTGGTATACATCTGCCGTCGAGGTCGAGGTTTCGGCAGAGGATGCCCATTCCGGCATACAGTCCACCTTCTGGCGTCAGGATGGAGGCAGCTGGCAACAGGTATCTGCGTCCAGCTTTGTCATCACGGGCGAGGGTTCTCATACGGTCGAATACTACTCGGTAGACCGTGCAGGCAACAGCGAAACGCCGCAGGTTCTCAGTCCGCAGGTCAAGATTGACACCGCACCACCAGCCACACAGCAACCGAATTATGCGGGGTCTCGAGGCCAGGGTGGATGGTACGTATCGTCGGTTTCGGTAGCCTTGACCGCCTTGGACGCCACGTCTGGCGTGTCGGGTACGTATCATCAGGTGGGCAGCGGTCCCTTCGAACTTGGCAGTGTGTTCCAAGTGATCACCGACGGTGTGCACGCCATCAACTACTACTCTGTTGACCAGGCCTGCAATCAGGAAGCGACGCAGACGGCCTCCGCACCGCTGAAGATAGATAAGAGCCACCCAACCACCACCTACCAACTGAGTGGACTGGAGGGGGAGAACAACTGCTTTCTCGCCTCACCGGTGACCGTAAGGCTTGCTGCCAGTGACGCCATCACCGGCGCGCAGACGTCCGGCGTGGCGGAGCTGCATTATCGGGTTCATCCAGGTAGTTGGCAGCAGACCACAAGTGCGGTGATAACGCTCACGGTATCCCTGCTACCAGGGCAGGAGGAGGCCATCCAGACGGTTGAGTACTATGCAACGGACGTGGCAGGAAACGTAGAGCCGCTGAATGTGCTACCGGTCTGCATAGACCGCAAGGCGCCAGAGCCCATCCGTCGTCAGCCCAGCGTTATCCCCAGTGGTTTCACCAACACCAACTGCTTCACCATTACTTGGAGTCTGAGTGATCTTCCCGACGATGTGTCCGGTATTGGCGGTGCGTACTACGGCTTCACAGAACCCCTGTTCCCGACAGACGGCATCTCGGTGACGGGCGCCAACCTTACATCCATCCCGTGTGTGCAGCTCCCCGCCACGTTCGGAGATGGGGAACATGATGCCTACGTCTGGCTGCGAGACAGGGCTGGAAATAGCGATCACCTGACCCACCGCAACGTCAAGCTCCGCCTGGACCAGACACCACCAGACATCACTTCGTCGTTGATGGGAAGCCAGTGCGGCACAGGAGACTGGTACAGCTCCTGCGTTACGGTGACTTTTGCAGCCACAGACATGCTCTCTGGCATGGCCGGCGGCGTGATCAGCTATCACGTGAACAGCGAGGGCTGGGTTGAGGGATCTTCCTACACCGAATGCCGAGATGGGCTGCATACCGTCGAGGGCCGGGCGATGGATGCCGCAGGGAATCAGAGCGATGTGCTCACTGTTGCCCCCATTAAGGTGGATCGAACGGCACCATCTGCGCCGCTTGGCATCCGAGTTGAGCCTGCCGTCTGGTCTGGGGAGAATTCCTTCACACTCAGCTGGATAAACCCCGGCGACTTGTCCGGACTGGCTGGCGTCTACTACAAGCAAGGCAATATCCCTCTTTTCCCCACAGATGGAATCTCAGTGACTGGCACCCAAAGCTCACTCTCTGTCTCAGCGGATACGGAGGGAGAAGTACCAGTCTACGTGTGGCTGATTGACAAGGCATGCAACAGTGATCATCGCAACCGAGCGATGGCATCCCTCAGGTACGACAGCACTCCACCGACCACCACCTTCACTGCTTCCGGCTCTGTTGGGGGAGACAACTGGTACGTCTCCACAGTGCAGATCACGCTTCAGAGCCAGGACTCGGCCTCCGGGTGGGCAAGCAGCCGCTACCGAATCGGCAGTGGGCCGTGGCAAAGCGGCCATTCATTCGCGATTGATCTAGACGGCGTGATCAGCTTCTCCTACTATTCGCTAGATCACGCTGGTAACGCGGAAGTCGCGCGGCAGGGTTCGGTCCGGATTGACCGCATTCCACCACAATCCTGGGCGTACGCAGAGAGCTATAGCCAAGTCTCATCTTTCACCGTTCGCTGGGATGGCCGTGACGCTTTGTCCGGGATTGCCTGTTTTGATGTACAATACCGCATCGGAGCGACAGGCTCCTGGCAGAACTGGGTCACCTGTGTGGATCCAAGTCAGGACTCAAAGCTTTTCAGCGGCGGCATCCCTGGCAAGTGCTACTACTTCCGCAGCAGGGCCACAGACGCAGCTGGGAATGTGGAACCCTACCCCAGCGAGCCAGATGTATACGTCTGCGTGGATCCGGTGCAGAATGGCGGTTTTGAGCGCGCTCTCGGAGGGGAGTGGGAGCAAAAGGGGCTCGATGGGCAGTGCCCGCCTGCTCGGATCTTCACGCAGGGGCATACTGGTAGCGACACATGGGCCGTGGTGCTTGGCTGTCCTGATAAAGACGAAGGACCGGTTGGGGCGTCGCTGATCTGCCAGACACTGGACGTGCCGCTTCGGCAGGACTGGCCAGCTCCGATGTTGCACTTCCGCTACCACATTTTCACATATGACGTATTGCGGGGTGTTACTGACCCTGACCAGATCTATGACTCGTTCAATGTGGGCATTGGGCCACCAGGCGTAGTGCAGCCCACCCACGTGTTTACGGATGGCAATCGCACCACTAACTATGGCCAGCTGATGGACCTCGGCTGGCGAGATGGGTCTGTGGACCTGAGGCCGTATGCAGGGCAAATCGCAAAGGCCTGTTTGACGAACGTGACCAGGGTTGATGAAGCCTATAACACCTGGACAATTGTGGATGATGTGAGGATGGTCAATCTGGAGAACAGGCTTTATGTGCCCGTAATCACGCGCCCATCTTCTGCGTCCGGATTGTCACAGAAGGTGCAGCCAAAGCCGGTGCGTTCCAAGCCTGGGGTGGAACGCTAGCGCGCCAGCTGACATAGACAAGGGATTGCGTTTATCAACCAGAGGGAACGCTGTGGCGTACGACAGTGACTTGCTAAAGTCGAATAGCGCTGAAGCACTTGGTACAGACCAGCCCCTTGACACTGCCGAGGACGCGGACGCTCTGTACGCGGAGGGTATGGCTCACTATCGGCGTCGGGAATGGGAGGATGCTAGGAAGTGTTTTACACGCCTCAAGTCTATCGCCCCAGGTCGCCGGGGCGTTGATGCGCTCTTGAACGAGGTGGACATCTTCATTCAGTTGCAGGATATGCAACCAGAGCGCGAGGCAGTGTCAGTTGATCTTGACACGGCACAAGGATCGCCCAGAGCAGAGGCTGCTGTGGAGCAGGCTGTCGAAGCAAAGGCGGTGTCACTGCGCAGGTCTGCCCTGCCTGTGATGCTGGTAGGCGTGGTCGCAGTGATCATCATCTTCTTGACACTGTATGGTACGGGCATGCTTGACTCCATCATCGGTAACCAGCGCCAGACCCGCGTCCGCGCTCTGCTCAACCATGGACGGGCGGCTCTGACCGTAGGAGACTGCAATCGAGCAGTGGAGGCGTTTGGCGAGGCCCTGGCCCTCGCACCCACCAATGAAGACGTTCGAATCTGGTACCTTAAGGCCCAGACGTGCCAGCAACTGGCCTCTCTGTATACACAGGCAGAGGAAGCGATTGCGGCAGAGCAGTGGGCCACTGCCATGGAGAAGCTTGGCGAAATCGTGGCCATTGACCTTACCTACAAGGACGCCAGTGAGAAGATGGAAGTCGTTCAGGGCCTGCTGACCCTGGACGACCTCCTGACACAAGCCAACAGCTACTTTGAGCAGGGCGCCTGGAACCAGGCGATTCAAGCCCTGGAACAGCTGCAGGAGCAGGCACCAGCTTTCAATCCTGAAGAGGTACAACAGCTGCTGTTCTTGGCCCACTTTCGCAGCGGTATCGACTTGCTGGCAGAGGCTCATGATTCGCCAGAGCTGATCATGCAGGCCATTCAGAACTTTGACCTCGCGCTGGCCATCTTCCCAGATGACCAGACCGCACTGGCAGAAAAGCGATTGGCGGATCTGTACCGGCAAGCGTACCTGGCGTTCAATCAGGAGAACTGGCCCCAGGCAGTTCTCGTCCTGCGGCAAATCTACGACAGCCGCCCGGACTATATGGGCGGGAGAGCAGCTGCCCTGTTGTGCACTTCGTATGTGCAACTCGGAGATGCCTACCGGGCAGCGGGCGACCTAGAACAAGCTCTCGAACAATACACCAACGTACTGGCAATCGAGCGCTGTGACCACGTGGAAGCAGCGGTTAGGGAAAGAGAGGTCCGTGACATCCTTTATCCGCCGACGCCGACACCGACCAACACGCCGAGAGCCACGCCCACACCGCTACCGACCGCCACACGGACCAGCACACCTTCGCCGCCACCGGTGCCTCCAACGTCTCCGCCGCAACCCACATCTCCTCCCAAGCCCACGCCTCGGCCGACACGCTAACACCTTGATTGGATCGGGTCGTGAGCACCAAGTCCCTCACTGGCTACGAAACGAGTTTGGGCGGCGGCTTGCGTCCTCTGCGGGGCAGAAGAGCCACAGAGATTGTCATAGCCCTGTGCTGTTTCGCCTTGCCCATATTGCTCACACCTCTGGCCGCGCGTCAATCGGGAACGGATGTGTGGGTGCGTGCCGGACTGCCCAAGGTCACGATCAAGAGGATGCTGATTCCTGATGCCGCGCTTCCGCCATTGTACGCGATGGCTGCCGACAGAGGCATCTATCGAAGCGTGGACAATGGCGTCACATGGGAGGCTGTCAACAGCGGCTTGCCATCCGCACAGTGGGGACGGATCGCTGTTCAAGCACTCGCCGCGGACATGGACAAGCCTTCCCTACTCTATGCAGGTCTGGCCGAGATTGGGAGCAGGGACAGCGCTTTCGATATGGGCCTGTATGTGAGCGATGACGGTGGTAGCACGTGGCTTGCCTTGGGCCGAGAAATGGCCGGCAAGGCGGTGCAGGCCATCGCTGTCACGCCTGCGCTCACTCTGCCACCCGTGTCCAGCTCATCCAGGGCGATCTCATCCGGCGCCAAAGAGCTCAATCCCGTCAGTGTTGTCTTCGTTGCCACCAATGTAGGGCTCTATCGCAGTGTGGACCATGGCCAGTCTTGGTCACGTCTGGATTGGAGGGGTACAGAGATCAGGATACTGTCTCTGGCCATCGGTCCAGGAAATCCAGACGTGGTATATGTGGGCACGCAAGGAGGCGGCATCTTTGGTACGGAAGATGGCGGAGAGTCGTGGGTAGCAATGAACCGAGGTCTGGATAACCTCGAGGTTCGTCATATCAGCGTTTCAGTCACCGAGCCTCGTCTGATGTATGTGGCCACAGACGGGGGCCTGTACAGGTCCCTGGACGCGGGGACGTCCTGGACAAAGCTTGGCGGACCGACAGAAGGACGTCCTGTGAATACGATTGCCCTTCATCCTCTGGAAGCTGGTGTTGTGTGTGCGGGCCTCGAATACGGTGGAGTCTGCTGTAGTGTAGATGGCGGCGCCCAGTGGACGCTACTGAAGCGAGGGTTGGCTGCTCAGAGCGTCCTGTCGTTGACCTTTGAGCCCTTGAACGCCTCCGTCCTCTGGGCAGGCACAACTGATGGTGTGTGGCGGTATGTGTTTGCCACTGTCGTGTCTCAAGCGGCGACGCGTACTGTGCCAGCGGGAGCCGGGGCTTTGACAGTGACGCCGACGGTTGCACCAACATCGACGCGGCAGCCCAGCGCAACAGTGAGCCCTACTGCTTCGCTGACCCATACGGCCACAGTGACACCAACCGTGTCGCGCACGCCAAGCCCGACTTTGACCTATACGTCGATGCCCTCCGCCACGCCCACACCTACGTTCACACCTACGTTCACACCAACCTCGACTCCAAAACCTGCGCCTCCAACCGCACCACCCCCAAGTCCAACGCCGGTCCCTGTAACCCCTACGCAGACACGTGTCCCAAGGTGAATGAGACTGAGGCCACAAGATGACGATCCCAGCAGCCAATGAGGCGCGCCATACAGATACGATACTGGAGGGCGAGCGCTGGGTAGGGCTGCCCACCAAGTGGGCCTTGTTGGTGCTTGGCCTGATCAGTACGGGCTTTGTCACGACGTACCGCATCTTCGTCTGGCTGGCGGTCGGCGTGCTGACATATCTCGTATTGACGCTACTGTTCACATACCTGATTGGGACGCGGACAAGAGCCGTTGGGCACCTGGACCGCAGTCTCTACTTCGCTTCGTACGCATCAGACGTGGCATTTGCCAGTCAGGTGATCTACTACAGCGGCGGTGTCAGCAGCGACATGTACCTTCTGTATGCTCTGTTGGCTATTCGAAGTGCCTTGTACTACCCTATCTGGCCTGAGGTCTTGGCTTTTCCCTTTGCGCTGGGTCCCTTGTACGTACTCGTTCTCCGCCTCTCTGCTGGCAGTTGGTATTTCCTGGCAGAGACCTCTTTCCTGCTACGGTACGCGGTGCTTCTGGCTGTGGTATTGGTGGCCATGTACTTGGGGTGGGTCAACGAACGTAGCCATCGGAGCGAGGATTCACTACGTCGTAGCCTGTCTGAACGCAGCCGGGATTTGGACATCAAAACCGGAGCTATGCAGCAAATGGCCACCAACCTCGGAAACCGCGTACTTGAGCTGCGGAACCTCCAGGAAGGCATCAAAGCTATCAACTCGGCCTTGGCACTAGAGGATGTGCTTCGTCTGATTGTAGCCAATGCATCCCAGGTGCTGCAAGGAGCACGCTGCTCAGTTGCACTATTGGGTGATTCGCCAGACGATGTGATTTCCATGTCATCGGCGGATGGGAGAACGGATGCCCTGGCCAGTGCCGGCTCCAAATTCGATCATGATGTGGCCGAATGGGTGGTCCATTATGGCAAGCCCGTGCTCAGCCGCGATGTGAGAGAAGACAGCCGGTTTGGAGACGATTCCGCATTGCAGCTGTCCTCCCTCATCAGTGTACCGCTCTTCGTCGGTGATGAGGCCATCGGGGCGCTGATTGCCACCAGTCCGGACCGCAACGCGTTTGCCACCGAAGATCTCAACCTTCTCAGCGCCTTCGCTGATCAGGCCGCAGTCGCTGCATCAAATGCCAGACTTTACGAACAACTAGTGGAGGAGCAGAAGCAGACTGCACAGCTCTATCAGCACGTTGAAGAGAGAAGGAATGAGCTCGAGGCGATCCTGCGCGGTATTGGTGACGGAGTGATTGTGGCCGATCCCAATCTCAACCTGTTGCTGATGAATCCGGTGGCCTTCCGCATCTTCCACGTCAAGCCCGATGTGACGAGCAGCCTGCCCGTTTCGGCGGTCATACCGAATCAGGAGCTCGCTTCACTCCTCCAGGACGCACTGCACGGTGAAGAAGGAGCTGTTGTCAGGGAGATCGCTCCGCCTGACGCCGATGGCCGCACTCAGGCTACCTACCAGGCACTGGCCTCTCCCGTACTGAGCGCATTTGGGAGCGTCCGTGGCGTGGTGACGGTACTGCGGGACATTACCACTCAGAAAGAACTCGAGCGCATGAAGTCCAACTTTCTGTCGGTGGTCTCACACGAACTGAAAACGCCGCTCCACTCGATCAAGGGCTTTGTGGACATCATCTTGATGGGCAAGACCGGGCAAGTCAACGAAACCCAGGCCGATTTCCTGAGCACCGTTCAAGATCAGGCAGCACATCTGCAGAACCTAATCGACGATCTACTGGAGTTCTCGCGCCTCGATTCCGGCCAAGTCAAATTGCATCTGACAGAGGTGGCCTTGGGTGAGGTAGCAGCCGTGGTCACAGACAAGCTCAAGCCGCTGGCCGATCAGGGGCAACTCCAGATTGTGAACCGCATCGGCTTCGACATCCCCAATGTGGAAGCAGACCGCCTGCGCATTGAGCAAGTGCTGACCAACCTTGTCCAGAACGCTATCAAGTTTACTCCTCGTTCGGGCTTTGTCACGTTGACTGCTGCAGACCAGGGAGCGGAGGTGCAAGTTGCGGTCTCCGATACGGGCATTGGCATCCCGGCTGACGAACTGACTCGCATTTTCGATCGTTTCTACCAGGTGGATAGCAGTCCAACACGGCACTATCGCGGGACGGGCTTGGGGCTGACGATTTGCAAGCACATTGTCGAGTATCATCACGGCAGAATCTGGGCCGAAAGCGAGGAGGGCAAGGGGAGCACCTTCTTCTTCGCTCTGCCCAAACAAATGGTCGGTGAAGAGGACGAGCTTCTACTCGACTTTTTGAGCCTACCCAAGAAAGACTAAGGGCACAGGTGCTGCCCTGACAAGTCGCAAGGCGCTCAGGACCAGAGGACAGCACGCTCACTCGAAGGCAGGCGTTGGTGAGCAGCCTCTGGTTTTGTGTTGCATTCAGATCGAAAAATGAATATATTTGAAGAAATGCGCGCCCGCCTTGGTTGAAATGGCGCATATATGAGCGGATTGTCACCCCCAGAGCAGCCGTTTTTCATCGGCTTTTCATCTCCAGAGGCTAGAATGCCGCACGAGTAGGCCGCACGCTGCTCTTGTTTGCGCAATCCAAGCAGAAGGGAGGGACGATCATGGCGCTCTATGTGCGCGAGCTGACGAATGCGGAGCAGAGGCAACTGCAGCTTTGGTTGACATGCAATGATCCTGTGATGAAGCATCGTGCACGGGTGGTGCTTCTTTCGAGCGAGGGATATCGTGTACCAGAGATTGGCTCCCTTGTTGAGGCGCATCCGGCCAATCTGCGCAAGTGGATTCATCGTTTCAACGAACGGGGATGTGAGGGTCTGCGGACGGTCCACTCCGGCGGTCCTAGACAGCGATTCTCAACACAGCAACGGCAGGAAATCATTCGCTTGGCTCAGGCCAACCCGAGGGACCTTGGCCTCCACTTTAGTCGCTGGACGCTACATAAGCTCGCCCAACAAGCCGCGAAACGTGGCATCGTGAACCGCATCAGCCACGAGTGTGTGCGCCAGATCCTCAGCGGCGCAGAATGTGATTACAGGAGGAGACTGAGTCCGAATAGGGGATGAGAGTTGCCCTGGTTTCTCCCAAGTGGAATAGGAAAGCCAACGACTACCCAGCGTTGGGGTTGGGCTATCTGGCTGCCATTCTTGAGCGCGATGGGCACCAAGTACGGATCTTTGACTTTGCCCTTTATCCCAATGCGCCTCTAGAAGAGGACGTGCAGCAAGTTTGCACCTTTGATCCGCAAATGATCGGGATCACGGCCATGAGCAGCGTCTATCACAGCGCCGTGCAAACCGCCACTCTGCTCAAAGCATGCTTGGGAAGGCCGATTGTGATCGGTGGCCCTCATGCCACTGTGTACCCAGAGCGTGTACTCGCAGAGTCGCCGGTCATCGATTGTGTTGTCCGCGGTGAAGGGGAAGAGACCATCAGGCAGTTGGCGAGGGCACTCGACGGAACTGGCGGCAACCTCGGTGCAATCGACGGTCTCACGTACCGCAACCGAAGCGAGATTGTCTCCAACCCGGATCGGCCGCTCATCCGCGACCTCGACTCGCTACCTTTTCCGGCACGCCACCTGTTCGATCTGAAACGCTATGGATTGCGCACACCTGGGGGGCAGCCGATGGTTACGATGTTGTCCAGCCGGGGCTGCCCCTACAATTGCAGCTACTGCTTCAAGGGGATCGTGGGTCGCACCTACCGCCAGCGGAGTCCCGGGAATATCATTGCTGAGCTACGGCAAGTCATTGATCAATATGACATACGCAACTTTTACTTCATTGATGATCTGTTCACAATAGACCTGCGCCGACTGAACGCCCTCACAGAGCAGCTCGTGGCCGCACGACTGGACATTCGCTGGCAGTGCTTGGGGCGTGTGGACCGTGTGGATGCAGAGGTCTTGCGCAAGATGTACGCTGCTGGTTGCCGTCGTATCCACTACGGCATCGAGTCTGGCAACCAACGGATCCTGGATGGGGTCGGAAAAGGAATCAAACTGGAGCAAGTTCGGCAGGCGGTTCGCTGGACACAAGAGGCCGGCATTGAGGTCAAGGGCTACTTTATGTTGGGCCTTCCTGGCGACACCGAGGAGACGCTTCAGCAGACCATAGAACTGGCCACCGAGCTCGATTTGGATGAAACCATGTTCAGCCTCACCACACCGTTTCCTGGTACACGCCTGTGGGACGAGTTGGTCAAGAAAAGGCCGGGGACAGAGTACAATCAGGACTTTGCCCGGGCCTACTACTATGGCAACCCCGACGAGGAAGTCACTCCTTTCCTGAACGTCTCTGACGTTCCGGACGACGTCCTAGAAAAGTGGATGCAGCGAGCGCACCAGTCCAATGCTGAGCGCAAAGCCAAGGGCATATACCAGCAGGCCTTTGGAAGATTGTTGGGATCGATCATGTGGCGAATCTCACGTTTTGAGCCGCTACGGGCGCTGGCTCGACCCTTGCTGCGTGTGGGATTCTTCAAGCGCTTTTCCAGCCTCCGGGCCGGGGTGGCTAAGACATGGTCCTGAGCAGGGTTGCGCGTAGGGCACAGCGGTATCGGGATCGAGCCGCTTCTCTCACAAAGTGGCTTTCCTATGTGAGCGGACGTACCAGATTGCGGACCTACCCGGATCGGATGTACCTGGAATGCACCAATGTGTGCAATCTGAGATGTGTGATGTGTCCCAACGGCTTGGGGTTGCTGACGCGCTCCAAGGGGTTCATGGATTATTCTCTTTTCACGCAGATTGTGGACGAGATGGCTCCCCACGTGCAGACGACAACCCTGCATATCTGGGGCGAGCCGCTTCTGCATCCCCGAATCTATGACATGATTGCTCACTGCCGTAGGCAGGGCCTGAACAGCGAAATCTCCACGAACGCGACGCTCCTGACTGAAGAGCGCAGTCTCGAGATCCTGGATGCGGGTCTGGGCGCCATCTACCTCTGCCTGGATGGGGCGACGCCAGAGACCTACGAGCGCGTTCGGCGCAGGGCTGATTTCGAGGAGACCCGGGAGAATATCCGCCGTTTTGCGGAGCTAAAGAGCAAGCGCACCTATGGGCCACGGGTCAGTGTACAGATCATCAACATCAGACCGACTGCTGCGGAGATCGAGCAGTTCAAGCGTGCTTGGAGCATTCCAGGTGTGGATCGCGTTCATGTCAAGGCATTCGACTCCTGGGGTGGCCAGGTGGAACAAATAAACGAGCTGCGCACTGAGGACAACGGCGTGGCTGTGCCGGAGAAGCGCTACCACTGTCCAAACTTGTGGTACCATGTCCACATCTACTGGGATGGAACACTGGTTTGCTGTGACCGTGATTTCAACGCACTGACTCCGCTCGGCAACGTCGAAGATGGCGTGATGAAAGCGTGGAATGGCCCCAGGATGGTAGAGCTGCGCCGCAGACACCTTCAGGGCTCGCTTGATGATGTGCTTCCGTGCAGCAACTGCGCAGAGTGGAGTTGGTGGAAGCCATCGCCGTTCTCATCCCACGGCAACGCTCCCCAGCGCTGAGAGGATTCGCATATGGCGCTGGGTGGGGCAGAAGCCTCTCGTCTGCCGCGCGCTGATAGGGGGGGCACAACGGGCTGGAGACTTGCGCTCATTGTGCTGAGCGGGAGCCTCCTGCGGTTTCTGGGGCTGGGCAAAGAGAGCATTTGGCTTGATGAGGCAACAAGCCTCGTCATTGCCCGCATGAACCTGCCATCAGTCATCGCCTGGGCGGCCGGAGATATCCACCCACCTCTCTATTACCTCACCTTGCACTTCTGGCTTGCGCTAGGAGACAGCGAGTTCGCCGTGCGTGCGCTTTCGGCCGTACTGGGCATTGTTGCCATTGTGGCAACCTACGCACTGGCCAACGAACTCTTCGGCCGCCGTGTTGGCTTGCTCGCAGCAGCACTGCTCGCACTGTCTCCACTTCATATCTGGTATTCGCAGCAGGCACGGATGTACGTCATGGTGACTGTACTCAGTGTGCTGGCGGGCTATCTCTTGCTGCTGGCCCTGCGCAGGCAGCAGTTGAGCTACTGGCTGGCCTTTGTGTTGACCACCGTGCTGGCTCTATACACGCATTACTATGCCCTGTTTGCTTGGCTTTTTCAAGGCGTCTTTGCTGTCTACTGGCTATGGAGCAACCGATCCAACATGTGGCGCAGATGGCTCGTAGCGCAAGCAGCGGTCGCGGCGCTGTTTGCTCCCTGGCTGCCCGTCCTCTATCACCAGGTTAGCACAGGCGGTGGCGGGTGGGTGGAAAAGTCCATCGGCAGGCCGCCGCTGTACGCTCTGGTTGACACCTGGCTTTACTTCAGCATCGGTCTGGACAGTGGGCTCTACCCAGTGCTCTTGCGGCGCGCAGCCTACCTGCTGTTCGCCACCTGCCTTCTGACCGGGATACTCAGCCTCCGCCGCGCAGGTGTGGGCCATGGGGCCACCCAACTCAAGCGACAGCGAGAAGGAGTGCTGTTCTGCATTGTGATTGGTGCCCTACCAGTCCTGACCGTCTGGGTGCTGTCACAGGTAAAGCCAATGTACTCCGTGCGCTACCTGCTGGTGTTCTTGCCACTGTACTGCATCCTGGTGGCTCGGGGCATCGATGGCTTGAAATGGGATCGAGTAGGTACCGCGGTCGCCCTGTTTCTGACGCTGACGTTGTTGGTCGGCAACTGGAATGCCTGGCGTTTGGAGCAGAACGCAGATTGGCGCGGTGTGACGTTGCACGTCTTGGATCACTCACAGCCCACGGATGTGGTGCTGTTCTCACCACGCTGGAATGAGAAGCCGTTTGAGTACTATAACCGAGGTCGTGTTGACACAAACATGGACCTACCGATTCCCGTCACCAAAGATGCGGCACAAAGGGTCGTCGAAGACATCTCCGAGAGATATGAACGGGTGTGGTTGGTTTGGACTAGCGGGCACTACAGCGACCCAGATGGAACAGCCAAACAAGTCCTTGAGAGTCGCTACGGGATGGTTCAGGAAAGCAGCTTTCGAGGTGTTGATCGCCTGATCCTCTATGATCTGAGAGTCGCGGGGGGGAGCTAACGCAGGTGTCAGATCTCGTGGCACAGCTCAGAGAAAAGGATGGTACAGCAGCCGCCCTATTGCTGATCGTCTCGGTTGCGGCGCTACTGAGGTTCTACTCATTGGCGGCAGAAAGCTTGTGGTTTGACGAGACCTATAGTGTCTGGGTAGCCAGACATCCCGTGGCCTGGCACATCGCCCTCAGCACACAGCGGATCTTTCCACCGTTGTACTACCTGTGTCTGCACTTCTGGCTGGGGCTGGGGAGTTCTGAGTTTGTCGTGCGCTCGTTGTCCGTGTGGCTTGGGCTAGCATCCATCGTGGCGGTGTACGGTCTGGCGAAGCAACTGTTTGACGCGCGCATAGGTCTGCTAAGTGCACTGCTGCTGGCGATCTCACCTCTACATATCTGGTACTCTCAAGAAGCTCGCATGTACATTCTGGTAGCGACCTTGGGGCTTTGCTCTGCCTACTTTATGTTATGCGCCTTGCGCCAAGGCAGGCTCTGGCATTGGGTGGCCTATGTATTGAGCACAGCCGCCCTGATGAACACGCACTACTTTGCGATCTTTCTGGTGCCTTTCCAGAACGCGTATGTGCTCTACCTGCTTCTGCGAAAGCAGATCCAACTCGATGTGCTGCGGCACTGGCTCGTGAGCCAGGGAGCGGCTGCTCTCCTGTCTGTTATGGGCCTGGCAGGCATATTCAGCGCAGAATCCGGCTACTGGTGGGGGCTGCTGGATACCTGGCACGGGGCACCAACTGTCGCTGACCTGCTCGGTGTCATGTTCTCGTTCAGCCTGGGCACAACAATTCAGGGGCGATGGATCTACTGGGGTGGGCTCTTTGTCTTCGGTCTTTGTGTTCTGGCAAGCTGCTTCTCCATCGGACGCCGCCGCCTGCTACTGCTCAGCGATGGGGGGCTTGCATTCGCATTGCTCTACTTCGCAGTGCCCATTGGCACAGTCTTTGCGCTATCACAATTCAGGTCGTTCTGGGTTCTGCGGTACATCTTCCCTTTTCTGCCACCGTACTGTATCATCGTTGCGAGAGGCATATCCAACCTGTGGCGCCTGGGTGAGGCGGAATCTGGCACCGACCTGAGAAACGGCAAGTCCCAAGATCCCTTAAGAAGGGCAGCGATGCGAACGGCTGGCAGGGCTCTCGCCCTGGTGCTGCTGGCGGCTATTGTGCTGACTTCAACGTGGCCGATCGCGAACATCCATCGCTACGAACACAAAGAGAACTGGCGCTCGGCCGTCAGCTACCTCGCTGCCCAGGAGCAAGCCAACGATTTGATTCTCCTGGTGGACGAGGATATCTGGCTGCCATTCGAACACTACTACGACGGTTCTACCCGGCGCATAGGTGTGAGCCGAGTGGTGACCGACCGGGATCTCCTGGCAGCGCGCGTGGGCACAGTGTTACCCCACTACAGCCGCATGTGGCTGGTGCTTAGCCATACCGACAACTTCTTGCTCAAGGACTATCTGACCGCCTCTCGATGCACGGAACTGGTGTCAGAGAAGCATTTCACTGGAATAGAGATCGACCTGTTCAACATCCAGCACACGGTTACCAATTGTGGTTAACGGGATGCGGCTCTCTGGGCGTGCTCCGATCCTCATATTGGCTCTGGGGCTCTTGTTTGCTAGTCTGCGGTTGAACGGCCATCTCGTGCCGGCTGGTGACAATTCGACCTACATGGTGCTGAGCCAATCATTGGCCACTGGCAAAGGTTACAGGATGATCAGCGATCCCCGCGCCCCCTTGATGGCTCTGTATCCACCCGGATACCCATTGCTGCTGGCGGGCGTGCTCATGCTGACGGGAACTGTACATCAGCTGTTGGCCGCCGTCGTCCCCATGAAACTGCTATCCATCGCGTTGTATCTGGGAGCAATCGCGTTAGCACTCGCCATCTTCAGGCGACGCAATACCAGCCTGGCCACGATGACCGGCTTGCTGATGGCTGTGAGTCCTGCACTGTTGCACTTTGCCAACGAGGTTGGGACGGAGATTGTCTACCTTTTCTTGTCTCTCGCTTGCCTTTGGCTATTGGAGCGATACAGCAGGACAGCAAGCAACGGCCTGATTGCCGGCATGGGCGTGCTGCTGGCCCTGACGTTCTACGTGCGGTCCATCGCGTTGGTGATGGCCATTGCCTTTGGGCTGTATCTTGTGTGGCGACGGCAGTTCAAGCGCGCCGTGCTCCTGCTGGTGATCACTGGGGTGCTGGTGCTACCTTGGTTCATCTATACCAGTACGGTTCCCGCGACCGGCACCTCAGTGGGACTGGGGCGGGGCTATTTTGCTCTGTTTTTCTCCAGTGACCCGTACGGCACGGCACGCGCCAGTCTGGCCGATTGGGTCGCCCGTCTCATGCAGAACCTGCGCATCTATGCTCTGGACATCTGGCCCGACGCGCTGTTTCCCCACGCTTCCCGTACCGCGGAGATCCTTGGTCCTGTTGGCATGCTGTTGCCGGCCACGATCTCGGCCCTGGTGTTGCTTGGATTCGTGCGTGAGGCCACGCGGCGATACGCAAGCGAATGGTATGTTGGGCTCTTCTTTGTGTCCAGCGTTGGTTACTTGTGGGCACAAAGCAGGCTCATTGTGCCCATCATCCCTTTCGCTATCTACTACTTTTTGGTGGCCATTCGTTCTCTGCTGGGATTGCTGCTGCGAGACAGGCAGCTCCGAAAAGCAACACTGACTCTGGCCTTTTTGGTGCTGACCCTATCCGCCGCTGTGGCCGATGTTCGATCGATCCAGCACAACCTGCGCTATGGTTTTGGAAAGCCGGTCGATACCTACTATGCTACAGAAGCCGAGTGGGGCAACTACCTGCTGGCGATGAGGTGGATCGCGGCAGACGCCGCGCAACCTTCTGTGGTGATCTGCCGCAAGGCAGATTTGATGTATCTACTGACTGCTCACAAGGCGCTTGAGTATCCATACTCCGTGGATGGAATGGATTTGATGGATGCCGCCCGAGATAACCAAGTAGCGTACGTGATCGAAGATGCATTCACCTGGACACGCACGACGCAGCAGTATCTGCAGCCCGCACTCGAGAACTGGCGGGCTGGGGAGGCCACTGCTCTTTCTCTGGCTTACGAAACGGCTCCGCCACGCACCCGTGTGTGGCGCGTTCAACAATGACGAACTAGAGAGGAAATCGAATGATAAACCCAATGTTTATGCTTTTCTTTGCCATCTTCTGTTCCGTGGCCGGACAGATCCTGATGAAGATAGGCATGGATCAGGTTGGTGGGATTGATCAGTTCAGCTTGCCGCTCTTGACGCAAATGCTCTTCAACCCCTTTGTGTTCTCCGGCATCGCATCTTACGGGGTTGGGTTCATCGCCTACCTGTTCGCCCTATCGAAACTCGACCAGAGCTTTGCCTATCCCATGTTCTCGCTGGGATACGTTCTGGTGGCGGTGTTTAACTGGGTCTTTCTGCACGAGCCCTTCTCCGCGACTCGACTGGCAGGTGTGATTGTAATCGTCTTCGGAGTCTGGCTGCTCGGCAGGTAGCTGGAGATCCGTCGATGCGTGCTGCATTGACCGACAGACGAAAGGATGGCGCCAATCTCGCGGCCCGGTACCTGGCTTTGCTGGGACTCTTCGCGGTGCTCAGCGCCATTCTCACCTACCCCCTGGCCAAGGACTTGGGATCAAGGATCCTGGGCCCGCCGGCACCCGGTGACAACTTCGAGTACCTGTACAAAGTCTGGTGGTTCAAGCACGCTCTGTTTGATTTGCACGTGTCTCCGTTCTTCAATGCAGACATGTTCTATCCGTTCGGGTATGATGTGGTTTTGTCGGAAACTACGATTGCCAACACCATCCCTGCCTTGCCACTCACGCTGCTAATAGGTGAGGTTGCAGCTTACAATGTCACCATGTTGATCTCCTTTGTACTGTCAGGGTTGGGGATGTACCTCTTGGTGCTGCGCCTTACCGGCAACAGAATAGCCGGCGTACTCAGCGGCGTCGTCTTTGCATTCTGCCCCTATCGCATGGCGCATCTGGGCGCGGGACACCTGCCACTCATGGGCACACAATGGCTGCCCTTGCTCTTCTTGTACCTGGACAGGATGATCGTGCACCAGCGGAAAGCTGATGCGCTTATGGCGGCACTGTTCTATACCCTTGGCGCGCTATCGGCATGGTACTATGCGTACATCTTCGCTCTGGCCGGACTGGTGTATGTGCTGCTGCGCAGTCGGCCGTGGAAGCAGTACCTGTGGCAACGGCGCTTTGCTGCCTGCTTCTCTGTCTTTGCGGTTGTGTGCTTTCTACTGATTGGGCCTTTCGTGTGGCCGGTCACTCGGGTATCGCAGGAGGGTGCTCGGCCGCAGTCCCTGCGCTATGTGGATCACTTCTCTGCCAGCCCTTTGGATTTTGTCTATCCAAATGTCCTGCAGCCTTTGTGGGGCAGATGGCTGCTGGAGCGTTATCCACTCAACATCAACGAGAATGTCCTCTCCCTTGGCTTGGTGCCCGTTGGGCTGGCCCTTATTGCCTTGAGCAAGAGAGGGAGCCAGGTGACCACTGCGCTTGCGGGGTTGAGCCTGGTCTTTGCCGTGATGGCCATGGGGACATCACTTCATTGGGGGAACACCCCCCTGCACATTCCGGTGCCAGGGTGGTTGGAGCGTATCTTCACCGTAGGGATGAGCTTCCTCACCACACGCCTGGCTCTATATCCAGTCTCTTCGTACAGTCTCCAGGTGCCCGGTTCCGTATACGTGCCGCTGCCCACGCTGTTGCTATACCTGTACCTGCCTTTCTTCAGCTCGATGCGTGTGTGGGGACGGTTTGGGCTGATCACCCTGTTTGGCGTTGGCGTGTTGGCAGGATGTGGACTACAGCGATTGGCCAACCGGTATGGTTGGCAGGATGGCCTTGTCCCGCACGCGAGTCGGGGGCTTGCTCATGCCCGGTCTCGACTCCTTGGTGTGCTTGTGACGGCCGCACTCTTTGGCCTAGTCGTTCTGGAGTTCGCCGCAGTCCCCTATGCGTTGGGTTCCAGCAGTGTAGAAGCCCGTCCGGTTGACAGGTGGCTGGCAGGTCACACCGGCCAGTTTGTTATCATGGAATTCCCGGTTGCCAAGGCGATCAGCGGCCGGTCACTCTACGCCATGCGCACACATGGCAGGAGAATCACGTTTGGTTACGGCACATTCTTTCCTCGGGCCTTTGCCGAACAGCGGCCGGTACTGGAGGGCTTTCCGAGCGACGAAAGCATTGCGTTGCTGAAGGACTGGGAAGTGCGCTATGTGTTGGTGGGATCTCGCAGCTACGGATCCGTATGGCCGCAGATCAAGAATGGCCTCTCAGAATCCTCAGGCTTGCGACATGTATTGACCATGGAGGATCCGCCAATCTATGAGGGAGACCGGCTACTGCATCTACTGCCGGGTACGGAGAGCGCCTTTGTTGTTGACCGCATTCACATCTACGAGGTGCTGCGAGGATGATGGCTACATCGGTCAAGGGAGCCCTTGTCCGCGATCAGAGGCAGCTGGGGATTGCCCTCGCACTGGCACTGACCACGCTCATCGTCATTGTGGCTACGCTGCCCGATGCCGGCATAACCTGGGATGAGCCGCTCTACATCAAGGCTTCTCGTGGCTATATGACCTGGCTGGGGTTGCTCAAGCGCGGTTTCCTGCGGCGTGACCTGAGTGAAGCGCTGTCTGATCCCACGATTGTCCGTTGGTGGGTCCAAGACCCTACCCTTGAGCTGCATCCGCCGTTGGGCAAGTTTCTGTCAGGTCTGACGTGGGCTATGCTGCGCGAGGCTCTCGGCGACATCCCGGCTCACCGTTTCAGCAACGCCGTACTGTTCTCCGTCCTGGTGGCCATGGTCTTCTGGATGGTTGCTTCTGCCTACAACACATCGAGTGGCATCTTCGCCGCGCTCTCTTTGGTGCTGATGCCCCGCATGTTCTTTCATGGTCACCTTGCTAACATTGACACCACCGTAGCAATCACCTGGTTTGTGGCCACGTACCTGTTCTGGAAATGCGCACCCCGACCAGGTTGGCTGCCGGTTGTGATCGTTGGCGTGGCTTTTGGGTTGGCGTTGGGCACCAAGATGAACGCCATTCTCTTACCCGTGGTGTGGGGCATGTGGGTGGTACTCTTTCGGCGCAGCCCGCGTTCGTTGCTGAAACTGGCGGCTATGGTGGTCATAGGGGGTGCGGTATTTGCAGGCATCTGGCCCTGGCTGTACCACGACACGGCCAACCGACTCGTCTACTACCTGCTCATGGCTTCCCGGTTCAAAGACAGACCCCAGTTCTACCTGGGGCAGACGCTTCCTCATGTGCCCTGGCACTATCCGTTTGTCATCACACTGGCCGTGGTACCTCTGGTTTCTACGGTGATGTATCTGCTGGGAATTGTGAGCGTAGTAGGGTATGCACCTCCTGGCCTCTTGAAGCGAAGCGGGGGAGGCTGGGACGAGGTGAGGGCAAGCAACCGGATGGCAGCTACTGGCTGGCTGTTGCTGCTGAACGCACTAGTCCCTCTTCTGTTTGCCGCTACCGGGTTGCAGGCAGTGTACAGTGGCGAGCGGCACTTTATTCCAGCTTACCCATACCTGGCCTGCCTGGCCGGCATTGGGTTTGGCAACGTGCTCCATGTCGTGAGTACGGCGTGGCACCATCTCCACGAACGTGTGGATCCAGCGAGGGCGCGTCTGCTGGTGGGGTCCATCTTGGCTTTGCTCTTCGTGTCGCCTCTGCTATCGATGATTCGCATGCACCCGTATCAGTTGTCCTACTACAGCGAGCTGGTAGGAGGGTTGCCCGGTGCAACGCGGATTGGCCTGGAGACTACGTTCTGGTGCGAGACATACAAGGACGCACTGCCATACTTGAACGAGAACGCAGACCAGGGTGCTACTGTCTGGGCCGAGAATCCCTTTGTACTTCGTCTCTACCAAAGTCATGGCATGCTACGTGAGGACCTGACCATAGCGGGTGGGGATATCGTGAGTCCTCATGAGGCTGACTATGCAGTGGTGGAGATGCGCCAGACCGGCTTTCAGTACACGCCGGAGATCGTGTCTGTCATGCGTGACTACCGCCCGGGCTACACACTGGCGCGCCAGGGCGTTCCGCTGCTCCATGTCTACAAGCTGTAGTGAGGGCAAAGCTGGTGTCTATTTGCTCAGTACAGCTACGAAGGAGAATAGAGACTCTGGGACAGGGTACATTCCAGTTGGGCATCCAGAACAAGGACTTGTTGATCATTCTCCTTGTCGGGCTCGTTGCCACAACCATCATGTTCTGGCGACTAGGGGAGGGTAGCCTGGGCGACTATGACGAGGCTGACTATGCCCAGAGTGCGCGTGAAATGCTGTGGACGGGCGACTTTAACACGCCGCGCTGGAACGGAATGGAGTTCTTTGACAAGCCGCCGCTAAGCCAATGGCTGACCGCTGTGGCCTACAAGGTTTTCGGTGTCAACGAGTTTGCCGCCCGTGTTGTGGCTGCCACCTGTGGAGTGCTAGCCATTCTGATGGCCTATGTCTTGGGCCGGGACCTTTTCGGTGAGCGTGCGGTAGGCGTGGGGGCTGCTGTCATGCTGCTCACCGTCAATCGCAACCTCTTTAGTCACGGGTACAACTTTGTCAGCCTGGCGCGGGTCGGTATGTTGGACATGCCCCTCATCCTGACAATAATGATGGCGGTCTGGTTGGCCTGGCGCGCTCAACGCGACCGTACATTTCTGATCTGGCTGGGCATCCCACTGGGCCTGGGCTTGATGGTCAAGAGCATTGCTGGATTCCTGGCCTACGGCATCGTGGGATGCTACTTCTTGGTTGGCCTGCCCAAGTCCACCTGGTGGCGAAAAGAGACACTGTGGGGGGTACTGCTATCCGTGCTCATCGCCGCACCGTGGCACCTAGGACAGTTGCTGATTTGGGGCAAACACTTCTGGGATTCCTACATGGTCTCTTTGACCGTTGGGTACGTTACTGGTGAGCAGGGACACGCACGAGACTTGCTGTTTTACTTGCGCACGATACTGCGGGGGTTCCCTGTACTGTATCCCGCCGTGGCACTGGCTGTGGCCCACGGCCTTTACCGGACGATACGGTACCACGCCTCGCGCTCGGACTGGCACTCCAGAGATGGGGCTGTGGCCCTCTTGCTGTGCTGGACAGCGGTGCCTATGGTACTGTACAATGTATCGCGCAGCAGGATAGGCTGGTACATAATCCCAATCTATCCTGCTCTGGCTTTGCTCACCATGTACTTGCTGGTCAAGGTTTTGGGCAGCAGGCTGGCATTGGCGTTCGTTTTGGTGGCTACCCTGGCCTTCAATCCGTGGTTGCCCCGAGCTGGTGACTTTAATCCAGATGTGAAGAAGGTTGCCTCCTACAGCAGCTACGTGCTGGGTAAGGATGCGGTTCTGGTGAACTACTGGCCAGGATCCTACTGGATCAGGCCCTCGGCTCTGTTCTACGCAGATCGCCCTCTGCTTCTGGTGACTGACGCCCAAGCGCTGCGGCGCCTGCTCACCACGAAAGGTGACTTTTACGTTTTGGCCGATTGGAACGACTGGGAACCTGTGCAGACGCTGGGAAGGACGGTGTACCGCTCCGGTGACTATGCCCTGCTCAGAGCCTACAGCGCGTTGACGGAAGAGTGAGAGCAGCTGATGACGTCAGGTGTGTTCCTGTCCATAACGGCACCCGCCTACAATGAGCGGGAGAACATCGAGAACCTAGTCAGATACTGGGACAGCATCTTTGCCCAAGACGGCATTCAGGGTGAGATCGTCATCGGGGAAGACGGGAGTACAGACGGAACCAAAGACATCTTACGTGAACTGCAGAACCAGCTCGCCAATCTAGTCGTGGTGGATCATGCTACGAACCGAGGTTATGGATACGCCCTGTCCAGCGCCATCGCTCACTCTCAGGGCTACTATGTGTTGACCATTGATTCAGATGGCCAGTTTGATGCGAGGGAGTACGAGCTGCTGCTGGCCGAGATGGACAGAGGTTTTGACGTCGTGACCGGCTACCGCCGCCGCAAGCAGGATCAGCCATTGCGCGTGGTGGCGGATCGCGTGCTGAATCTCATCATCCGCGTTCTATTCCGCCTGCCTTTGCGTGACACAAACTGCGCTCTGAAACTCTTCAAAGGGAATGTGGCGCGGCGCCTGACAATAGAAGCGCGCGGATACCCAACACCCACCGAGCTTCTCGTACGCGCTCAGACATTGGGCTATCGCATCGGCGAGACAGGAATCACACACTATGAACGCGCAGGGGGCAGAACGAAACTCAATGCCCTGCGCACAAGCTTACACATGCTTTTGTTCCTGGCCTATCTGAAATACAAGCAATTGCTGTTCAGAATGAACGTTATCAACGAGTTTTGATCGGGAGGGACCTTGTCACAGAGCCTTACTGGCGTGATTCTAGCCGCAGGCAAGGGCAGCCGAATCCGGCCGCTGAACCTCTACATGCCCAAACCTCTCTTGCCGGTCTGCAACAAGCCCATCATCCAGTACCAGCTGGAGGATATGCGCGAGATCGGCGTCCAAGAAGTGATCATCGTGGTCGGTCACCTGAAGGAAGAGATCATCTCGTATTTTGGCGATGGTTCCCCACTTGGACTGCGCATCCGCTATGTGGAACAACAGGAGGCATTGGGCATTGCACATGCAGTGGCACAATTGGAGAGCGAGTTGCAGACGCCGTTTATCCTCCTCCTCGGCGACATTTTCCTTGTACCCAAGGACTTGAAGGCCATGGAGCGCATGTTCTGGCAGCGACGGGCAGGCGCTGTGCTGGCTGTGAAACGGGAGACGAATCCTGAGTACATCCGTCGCAACTTTGCTGTGATCTTGCACGCCAGTGGCACTGTTACGCGGGTGATCGAGAAGCCACGCTATTTGGGGACTGACCTCAAGGGCTGCGGCGTGTACATCTTCGATCTGGCCATCTTCGATGCCATTCGGCGCACTCCACGCACAGCACAGCGGGACGAGTACGAGATCACGAACTCCATCCAGATCCTCATCGACGATGGTTATCCCGTCTACCCTGCGGAAGCCATTGAGTGGGACATGAACATCACCTTCGCATCTGATCTGCTGGAGTGCAATCGCAACCAGCTCAAACGACTTGGCAAACCTTATTTGGTAGGCAAGGATACCAGCGTTCATCCTGGGGCTGTCATCGAAGGCTCTGTGCTTGGCGACAGGGTGACCGTAGAGAAACCCATCACGCTCAAAGACTCGCTCATCTTCTCGGATGTGCATGTCACGTCAGAACAGGACATCGAGTATTCGTTGCTGACTCCGGATGTTGTGATTGACTGTGCGGCCTCGCCCAACACATGGCGAGACATGGCCTCGCCTGACACATGGCGAGACATGGCCTCGCCTAACACTGGGCGAGACACCGCCACGCCTGACACTCAGCGAGACCCTGCGGACCCAAAGAGGGTGACAAGATGAGGTATGAGCACGCCTTGGTGAGCGGCGGAGCAGGCTTCATTGGCTCGCATCTGGTAGAGCGCCTCCTACGCGAGGGCATGCAGGTCACGGTGCTGGACAACCTATCCGTCGGTACACGGGAGAACGTGCCAGCAGAGGCCACCTTCATGCTGGGCGATGTACGCGATCCCGATATTGTTGCTGCGGCTGTGTCTGGCGCAGATGTGGTCTTCCACATGGCAGCCCGGGTCAGCATCCGCGCCTCGGTAGCAGGATTCTGGAAGGACGCTGAGACCAATCTGATCGGTACGCTTAACATCCTGCGCGCCTGTGCCTCCCGCAACGCCAAGAAGCTTGTCTACGCGTCTTCGATGGCCGTATATGCCGATGTAGCAGACCCTGTCCCGTTGCCCGAGAGCCACGACACGGCCCCCATATCGCCCTACGGTATCGCCAAGCTGGCCAGCGAAAGGTATGCCATGGTCGTGGCCGCGCAGTCGGGGTTTGACGCTGTGGCTCTGCGGTACTTTAACACCTACGGGCCGCGCCAGACGTTTACGCCCTACGTGGGAGTGATCACCATCTTCATCCAACGCCTGTTGCAGGGTAAACCGCCGATCATCTTCGGGGACGGCGAACAGTGCCGTGACTTTGTCTATGTCGGTGACATTGTTGAAGCGACACTTCGTGCGATGTCGAACGACGTAGGAGGCGAGACCATCAACGTCGGTTCGGGCGAAGGCACATCCGTCAATCAGATCGCTACCTTACTTTGCGGCCGACTCCGTCCAGATCTTTCGCCACAGTACGCGCCAGCACACCCGGGTGAGCTGCGCAACTCGATCGCCGATATTTCCAAAGCGCGGCGGCTCCTGGGCTACGAGCCACAGGCGCGGCTCGAGGACAAGATTGATGAGGTGATCGCGTGGAAGCGGGGGACGATCTAGCATGTGTGCTGCCACTGCCCGGACACTAGTGATCATACCTGCTCACAACGAGGCCAGGAACCTGGGGCGAGTTCTGGCCGAAATCACTGACCTCAAGCTGCATCTCGACATGCTGGTGGTAGACGACAATTCTTCGGATGAGACTGCATCGGTGGCCCGTCAGGCAGGGGCCCGCGTGCAGCGGCTTCCCTGCAATCTGGGCTATGGCGGCGCGGTGCAAGCGGGCTTTAAGTATGCCGTGCACTACGGCTACGATTTCGGCGTGCTGATGGATGCAGATGGCCAACATGCTGCCAGCAGCATCGTCGATCTGTTGCGCGTGGTGCAGGAGGGCAAAGCGGACGTAGCCCTTGGGTCCCGTTTTCTGGGCCGCATGGAGTATCGAACCAGTCTCGTGAAGCGTATAGGCATGGCCTTCTTTGGCCAAGTGGTTTCTCGCATCACAGGCTGGCGCATCTCGGATCCCACCTCTGGCTTCCAAGCCATGAACTCTGAAGTGATGACGTTCTTTGCCGCAGATAACTATCCCGTCGATTTCCCCGACGCTGACACCATCCTACTGCTGCATTTCGCCGGCTTTTGCTTGGAAGAGGCCCCGGTGGTCATGCGCGAACGGTTGAGCGGCGAATCTATGCATTCCAGTTGGAAGCCTTTCTACTATATCGCCAAGATGCTCCTGGCCATCCTTATCGTCCTTCTGCGCCAGAAGACACATCGGAGCGCTCTGCGTCCCAGCAAGACCACGCCTGGCTCTCGCTCAGTGGGTGGTCAGACTGCACAGCTTCCTGCAGAGCCAGGGACGCGTCTCGAGGAGACGCCCCCCCGTGCTTAATGCGTTGACGATAGACCTGGAGGACTGGTACCATCCCGAGTTGGTGCGCCACCGCCTACCTGTGTCCGATCCAAGAGAGAGCAAGACACAATCTTGCGCCGACGCTAGCAAGAGCTCGGGCGCTTGGGAACCGCAGATTGAGCAAGCCACGGAACACCTGCTGGATCTTTTAGAGGAACAGCACATCCAAGCGACTTTTTTCGTCGTTGGTCAGATCGCTCAGTGCCATCCGCAGTTGATTGAGAGGATCGTGGCCCAAGGGCATGAACTGGCCTGCCATGGGATGAGTCACAGGCCGTTGTGGGAAATGACGCCGGCGGAATTCAAGCACGAGTTGCAGGAGTTTGCTGAGACAGTGGCTACGGTGGCACCGAGCGTTCAGGTGCTCGGCTTCCGGGCTCCGACGTTTTCACTGGATAATCGGACGGGCTGGGCTCTGAGCGTCTTGGCTGAGTTGGGCTACCGCTATGACTCTAGCATCTTCCCGCTCAGAACCCCACTCTACGGGGTCACTCATTGCCCGTTGATGCCATACCGCCCGTCCCCAGAGGACGTATGCCGAGACAAGGGTGAGACTATCATAGAGTTCCCAATGTCTGTATGGACATGGGCCGGTGTGCGGGTCCCTGTCTGTGGAGGCTTCTATCTGCGGGCTCTGCCTTTTGGCTTTGTCAAGTTCTGCTTGCGGCAGATCAATCTACATCGGCCCTTTGTCATCTACGTTCATCCGTGGGAGACCAGCCTCGAGACCCCACGAATACCTCTGTCCCTGCCATCGCGCATTGCGACTTACTACAACGTTGCGCATATGAAGCATCGACTCGTCGATCTGCTCAATACGTTCTCGTTCGCGCCGATGAGGACAGTCCTTGAAGAGATGGGAGAGCTGAGCAGGTGATTTCGGGGTCAAAGGAGGAACCGTGCTTGTAGGTCAGGACACCATGGAATTCCGAGCCCGTCTATTCGCCATTGCATTAGGTCTTGTGGTTTTGCTCTTTGTGGTCAACCAGGTGCGCACGAAGAAGCTCAAGGAGGAGTTCGCCTTGCTGTGGCTGCTCACGGGTGTGGTACTGGTGCTCACGCCATTACTGATAGACTACCTGGACATGGTCGCTTACGGGTTGGGGATTGAGTATCCCCCTGCATTGATCTTCGTGCTCGCCATCATCTCACTGTTGCTGCTCTTTTTCCAGTTCTCGATGCGCATCTCACGCTTCAGCGAGCAGATCAAGGTCTTGACCCAGGAACTGGCACTGCTCAGTGTGCGAATCCAGGATCTCGAACGCGTGATTGGCGGCCAAGATCCGGCTGAGAGGCTGGAGGACAGAGAGGAGGCCCATGCAAGCTAAGACGGAGACCGCGGCCCGGCCGTGGCTGCCCGAAGTCCTGGCCCTGGTCGGCGTAGGCATCTGGACAGCTTTGGTGCGCCTGTATGCTCTGATGCAGCCGCAGCGCATTGTGTGGGGTGACGAACCGTTCTATCTTTGGTTAGGGCGCAATTGGCTCAGCGGACGAGGCTATAGCTTCACCGGCTATCCTGACGTGCATCACACGCCCACGTACCCACTGCTTTCTGGTCTGCTCTACTTGTTCACGCGCGACCTGGAGCTGGCAAGTGACATCCTCTATGTTCTGTTCGGCATTCTGCTGGTAATCCCTATCTACCTCTTGGCAAAGGAGATGTATCGACGCGAGGTCGGCCTGGTCAGTGTGATCGCGCTGGCCACCTATCCAGCTGTTGCCACGGCGCCGCTTTTCTGGGGAACGCTGACCGAACCACCATACTACTTCTTCATCTACACAGGTCTGCTGATGACGCTGCTAGCGATGCGCCGTGAAGAAGCGTGGTTCTATGCACTTGCGGGCGTTTTCTTCGGTCTAGCCTACCTCACGCGACCGGAGGCCATCGCCTATGTCGCAGTCGCAGGTGGCGTCGTGGCCTTGGTCAGGCTCGGTGAGAAGCGGCTGTTTTCCCGTGCTACACTGGTGGGCTTGAGCGTCTACGCCCTGGGCTTTTTGCTCTTCTTCCTGCCCTATGCCTATTACGTCTACAGGCAGACTGGCTCATGGATGGTTAGCGAAAAGGCGGGGGTTACTTTTGTGACCTGCCTTGGCCTGTCGGAGGGTAACACGCAGGCCTTTGACAGTGCCACCTGGGGACTGGATTCCACCGGTCGAGAGGTTTTCTTCTTCTCGCGCGAAAGTTACAATGTAAGCATGATTGATGTCATTCGCGCATATCCAGAGGAGTTTGTGCAGCTGCTGGTCAGGAATGCGCGCCGTTTCATCGGCTCGCTGTTGTCCACCAGGCTGTTCTCCTTCTACCTATTGCCGCTGGTAGGCCTGGCCTTTTTCAAGACAGCCTGGGACAAAGCCAGGCTGAAAGGCGAATTGCTGCTCTTGGCGTCCCTGACCCCGGTAGCGGTGTTCCTACTTTTCTTCGTACAGGATCGCTACGTCGCTACGCTGCTCCCGACCTTGGTTATCTGGCTGAGCTTGGGTACATACGAACTGGGAATTTGGCTGCGACAGACGATGGATAACCTGCTGGGAGACAGGCTAGCGAGGCTTGGCGGGCTTCGGCAATCTTTGGCGGCCATCCCCACTGTGTTGCTGATACTATTCTTTGTCGTGCTGCAACCACGAATCATTCACCAGTACACGGAGATTGGTTCATTTCGGCCTGAGCACAAGACCGTTGGCCTCTGGCTCAAGGACAATATCGCATCGGATTCGGTGGTTATGTCGCGTTATCCTGCGATCGCCTTCTACGCGGACATGCAGTGGGAACCTACGCCCAATGCCGATTACGAACAGCTCCTGGTCTATGCGCGAGCCCAGGGGGCGAACTACTTTGTGCTGGACGAGTATGAAACGCGCGATCTGCGTCCTCAACTTGCCTATCTACTTGCTGAGGATCAGCTCCCTGCCGAGCTGGAGCTCATTCACGTGGATGACAGCGTACGAGGAAAACTGGCGGTCTTTCGACTAGAATAGATAGAGGCTCATGGAACTTAGCATTGTCATACCTGCCTGGAATGAGGCGGATAACCTCCTCAAGCTCTTGCCTCAGTTACACGCAGTGCTGTCGCACCTCAACACTGACTACGAGATCATCGTTGTTGACAACCACTCTGCTGACGCCACAGCGAAGGTTTGTGCCGCTGAGGGTGCCACCCTTGTGCAACAGACTGAGCCTGGGTACGGAGGGGCATTGTGGGCAGGGTTCGATCGCGCGACCGGGCAGTACGTCCTCACCATGGATGCCGACCTCTCGCACGTGCCGGATTTTGTGCCCACCATGTGGGCGCGCCGCTCTGAAGCCGAGTTGGTAGTTGCCTCTCGCTACGTGGAGGGTGGCGGCGCCGACATGCCTTTTTACAGGGAAATACTGAGCATCATCCTGAACGTCACATATACCAAGCTCCTGTCGCTGCCAGTGAAGGACATCTCCAGCGGCTTTCGCCTCTACCATGCCTCGGCGCTGAGAGACCTCGACCTGCAAAGCAACGACTTTGATGCCCTAGAAGAGATACTGATCAAGTGCTATGCGAGGGGCTACAGGATCATTGAGGTCCCGTTTCATTACTCACCTCGGAGTACGGGCACATCGAAAGTCAAGCTGTTGCAGTTTGGCGTCTCCTACTTGAGAACCCTGATCCGCATGTGGAAGCTGCGCAACTCCATCGAATCGGCCGACTATGACGCTCGCGCCTTTGACAGTGTCATTCCTTTGCAGCGCTACTGGCAGAGACAAAGATATCGGATCATCACCGCTCTGATCGACGCCTCCAAGTCATGTCTGGATGTCGGGTGCGGGTCGAGTCGGATATTGGGTGCTGTGAACGATCACACGGTTGGACTGGACGTCAATCCGGGCAAGCTTCTGTATGCCAGATGCTACGGTCGACCGCTGGTCAATGCCTCCATCATGGCCCTGCCCTTTGAGGACCGCGCTTTCGACCAGCTCATTTGCTCACAGGTCATAGAGCACGTCGAGGCCGGCGACCAGCCATTCTCGGAGATGGCTCGCGTGCTCAAGGATGGTGGTCAGCTCGTACTGGGCACACCCGACTATGGCCGAATGACCTGGGTCATCATTGAACGCCTTTACAAGTTCTTTGCACCCGGTGCCTACGGCGACAAGCACATCACGCACTATACTCGTGATAGCCTGCTGGCCACGCTGGAGCGCTTTGGATTTCGCCCACAGCAAGTAAGCTACATCCTTGGGGCGGAGATGATTGCCTCGTTTGTCAAGGTAGACGATGCAGACTAGGCGACTTGGTTTGGTAGCAGTACGGGGCAACCGCTGGAGTGTACTGTTACTGGTCTTGATCCTGCTGCTGGCTCTCGGCTGCCGACTTTACCGGCTGATTCCGCTGGAAAAAGGCCTGCTCTATGCTCAGGATGCCGATGAAGGAGTCTATGCCACCACGGCACAATTGGCATTGCAGGGCTATCTGCCGTATCGCGACTTTTTCACACCGCTCCCACCAGTTGCCATCTACCTGTTCGCCATTATACTGCGCATCTTCTACCATCCTTGGGGCGATCCCACAGGGCTGATGGCTCTGCGCTACGCCTCCGTGGCCTCAGGCCTGATCACCGTGTTGCTCACCTACCTCACGGGCAGGATGATCGGAGGCAGGTGGAGCGGCTTGCTGGCGGCGGCCATCGTGGCCTTCGATGGTATTGTCGTGGCTCAGGATCGACGTGCGATGCTCGAGGCGCCGGTCAACATGTTCTCGCTGCTGGCGATCCTCTGCTATCTCCAGGCTATGCGCCGTGATCAGGCGCACCAGGAGCCGCTCGAAGAGAAACTGCACCTGTGGGTGCTGGGCAGTGGTTTCTTCTGCGCTCTGGCACTTTTAACCAAGGGAACAGCGATTGTACCCCCGCTGGTGATCGCAACAGCCATCCTCGTGCGTCGTCGTTGGCGAGCGGGGCTGTGGTTTGTCATCGCGCTTGCTGGGACCTATGTGCTCGCTGCTCTGGTGTTCTTGCGCGCCTGTCCCGACCAGTACATCAAACAGATGTACCTATTCCACCTGCTGCGTCCCTGGGACGGGACGGCACACCCCTTGGCGCGACTGCTGGAAATCTGGAACTACCCCTGGTCCTGGACGACAGTACGGTTTGCGCTTGCTGGAGCGCTCCTGGCCATCCTGATGGGCAAAAAACTGCGCCACCGCACCCTCTTCTGGCTGGTCCTCGCTTGGGCGGCCGTGATGTTGCTCTTGCTGTTGGGCAGCCGAACCTATTGGGCCACCTACTTCTCCCAACTTGCGGTGCCTCTCAGCGTCCTTGGCGGTCTGCTGTGGAGTGACGAACTTGATCACACTGCACCCAGCCTTCTGGACCGGCTGCGACTGGCTCCGCCGCGCTACGGGCTGCTGCAGCTAGGGGCAGTGGCCGCACTGCTTCTCGCGGGCCGCTCGCACGTGGCACTGCAGTATACCGCAACCAGAGCTGCTCTGGAGCAAACCAAGCCCGTCTATGTTGAAATCAGCTCTCATATCAAGCAGCATCTTCCGCCTGGCGCACCGATCCTGGCCTTTGAAACGAACTACACGTTCCTGTCCTCACACCCGCCAGCTGGCGCGCAAGAGGGCTCGTTTTTCATCGACAGCTATGGCGAGATGCTTTATCGCAGCTTAGGCATCCCAGAACGATCCATCGGCAGCCTGCTCAGGGCTTGGCCGCACCAAGAGCGGCTGGGTTCACGAGAGGTGTTTCAGCGGCAGCCCGCTCAGAGCCACGTCCTCACTGTGTTCTCCCGGGCTAGGTACGCGGTCCTGGATGGGCGAGCTCTGAAGCAACTGACTGGGGACACAAGCGCCCATATCCGCAACCACAGTAACGTGCTGACGGCAGCGTATGATGCTGAGCTGCGAGCGCGCACGCCAGAGTGATCTAGGTTTGCTAACTGCCACAACGGTGAACGAGGGATGACCCCGCAATTCAGAGACGGACAGCCAGATTTGGTCAGGTTGCTGCCCTGCACAGCGGCGCTCGTCGTACTAGTTGTGGCTGCTTTGCCAACGCTGCTCTACCCGCTCACTCGGGACCAAGGTGCCTATGCCTACATTGCGAACCTGATGATGAAAGGCGGCGTGCCCTATCGCGATGTGTTGGACCTGAAGCCGCCAGCGGTATACCTTGTGTATGGCTTGGCTTTCGCGCTCTTTGGGCGTTCCGAGTTCGCGATTCGCCTCTTTGATGTGCTCTACGCACTCGTCAGTGGAGCCTCCATTTACCTCCTCGCACACGAGGTATTCCAAGACCGCCGCATCTCCGCTCTCTCAGCCTGGATCTACGCGTTCTGCTACTACCTGTGGATTCATTTCTATGCCGTGGCCAACCCGGAATCGTTCATGGTACCAGTTCTCACAACCAGTGTGCTGGGCACGGTACGTGCTCTGCGAACTCCGAGCAAGAATGCGTTGTTCCTCACTGGTGTGGCCGGTGGCTTTGCGTTCTGGTTCAAACCAACGGCAGCGGTGGTCGTACTGGCTGCGTTAGCATGGATGGTGATCAAGATGTGGCAGGAGCAGCGC
>Ga0209427_10000723_pt1 | contig 36163 bp, 33 predicted proteins | sample DeeMarSWOR136_30_FD_187465 | JGI IMG/M metagenome (GOLD analysis project Ga0209427, IMG submission 187465) | Marine sediment microbial communities from White Oak River estuary, North Carolina - WOR-1-36_30 (SPAdes) (version 2) | ecosystem: Environmental > Aquatic > Marine > Intertidal zone >...
AGAATTACAGACGGACAAACTGGTCTACGGGCATTTAGTAAGCGAGCCCTACAAAATTTGGAGATTGTCCATGATTATAATTATGCACAAGTACTTACAATCGATTTACTAAGAAAAGGATATCGAATTAAGGAAGTTCCAATTACGTATTCTTTTAGAAAAACAGGAAAAAGCTTTGTACGCTTTAAGTCATATGCATTGAAAGTTTTTCCAGCAATGATAAAAGCACGCCTTCGCAAGCTTCGATAATTCATAACATTATCATAAAAAAGGATAAATTTAATATGATGAAACATTTCCTATTTCACAATCACTACTTATTCTTAGCGGATCATTAGCAAGAGGTCATTTTTGGAGTAGATATGTCGTGACACAGACAGGAATTAAGAAGGTGAGTAAGAAAAGATTACTTGCAGTATCACTAGTTTCTATTGCCTTACTTGTCTTCCTTCTGTGGTATATTGGAGTTGACTCAATTATTACGGTTATCAGTACGGCAGATCCAAGATATCTCGCTCTTGCCTTAATAGTTGAGCCATTTATTTTAATAGTAAGGGCCCACAGGTGGAAGCTTATAGTAGCTAATCTTGGGTACCCTAAATTAGGACTTAAAAAAGCATCTCTGCTATATTTGACGGGACTATATGGAGGAAGCTTCACCCCTTCAAAGTTAGGAGATCTTTTAAGGGCATATCTCTTAGCAAGAGATTCAGATAGTAGTGTACGTGTTCCAGCTGGAAAAGCGGTTTTCTCAATCGTACTTGATAGAGTTTTCGATGTTATTTCTTTAATTACCATCGTGTTAGTTGGTGTACCACTATTTTTTGTAGGGTCGCTTGCTGATTTTCAATATATCCTTTTGATTGGAGTAATCATGGCTGGACTATTGATTGGCCTTTCTTTTCTACTCTTTAGTGAAAGATATGGAGAAAAGGTGATTAATCTATTTGCCACACCTATACTCAAAATGATTGGAGGCGTTTTCAAAGAAAAACAGAGAGATACAACATCGAAAATTTTCGATCAATTCTCTGAGAGTGTTAACACTTTTCGTGATAAAAAAGTCTTCTTAGTAGGTGTGTATCTTTATTCCTTAGCAATTTGGATTTCTACATGTGGTCAAGCATATTTAGTTTTAGCAGCGCTACAACCAAACCTACCTAACGTTCTACATTTTATTACGATTTTTCCTCTATCGATGTTTGCTGCATTAGTCCCTGTGACGATTTCTGGATTAGGAACTCGTGAAGCTGCTATGGTAGTTATTATGTCAATCATTGGAGTAAATGCTGTGACAGCATTCATCTTGTCTATTACTTTTGCCTTTGTTTCATTATGGATTCCTGCAATATGTGGAGGCATTTATGTTACAGTTAGATCGATAGAAAAAATAGGTGAATGAAGTTACTCATTGAAATCGCCTCTGGGGCGATTTAGGGTGGGATAGACCTCTCTATGTTCGTTTCTTTTTGTAAGAGCGCCTATATTTTTCGAAATCAACAGAATCGTATACTTCTGCCATTTTGAAGAATATTGGGAAGAATTTTGCAACTTCAATGTCTTTGCTGATAAAGAAGATTGCGTTCAAACTGGATTGAGCCTCTTCATGATGTATAGCGAACCGCTTAATGTGGTCTCTGTATTTCAATAGAATTGCCCTTAATTGCTGCCCTTCTTTTGCAAGAAAGAGAGATCTAGCTGAGTATACCTCTGAACTTTTAACTAAAAATGCAGCATCAAATTTTTTGTCGATTTTAACAGTTTCAAGGTCAACAATTTCCTTGAACAAATCCTTTATGAGACGTTCTTCTTTTGGGATCACTTCTATCGTGATTGTTGCAGTCTTGCGAAGCGTTCCCATAAAGGCAAGTTTGTCTTGATCTTTTTGAAAATGGTTAATTATTGGGTGTAGTAGATTTTCACGATTCAATAAAACTAAGGCAATAGATACATCATGAAAATATTTCTTTGGCACAGCATTGATTCGAAAGCCCGACCCTCCTGCATCTTCGTATTCCGCCTTTCCTTTCACATACTTAGGGAGTACTTCTTCAATCTTATTTGTGTATTTTTTCTTCAAGCGACGATTCTTTATAAAACCCACTATTATACTGAGCATAAATACTACGATTAGAGCACCGAAAATGATAATTTGGACGGTTTGAGGTATTATCTGTATTATCTGTGCTAAAGCATCAAAAATTCCTTGTATCAGTATCACTCTCCTGACAAAATCGAATTCCGTGATAAGTCACTTCAATATAAACTCTACTATTTGGTTATATTATTTATAAACAAAATCAACTTCGTTGAAAGAGTTTTTATTAAGGGAGGCATTTGAAAAAGCGTTGGCGTTTGCATTGCTCACACGCTTAGTCAAGATCATAGTTAACGTTATAACTGGTACTAAGACGTTATTTTTAAGGAAAAACAGAAAGAATCACAAACTCAACACGTTAAATCAGTCTGATGCAGTCTGATCATGCTTGACTGATGAGTTCAAGAATTATAACAGGGATTGAGCTTTGAAGACAGAAATCGATCATCTTGATTCATCCTCTTGTCCTACATGGCAGGAAATCCCTTTTTGCCAAGAAGAGGTAGTTTAAAGAGGGCATGTAAATAAAAGTGCATCTTCTCCATCGCGATAGTATCCCGGAAGTACTTTCTTCTCCACATACCCAATTTTTTGATACAAGTTTACGGCCTCAATATTAGATTCTCTTACTTCCAAAAAACTCTCAGAGGCTCCATATTCTCTAAATCCCTCTAATGCTGCTTCTAAAAGTCTAGTTGCTATTCCTTTTCGTCGATATTTTTCAATAATTGCGATTGATACAATATGCCCTTTCTTAGTTAATTTGTAGCCTTTAAGGCTAGAAAAACCACGTTCTATTCTACCCATTACGTAACCGATAAGTGTATTCGTTTCAATATCCTCTGCTACAATGAATGCCTTCGGAAAACTTTCATAAAGACTCATAAAGAAAAGCCCTGGGTAGTTTTCAGGTAAGCAGGTTCTGTTGATAGAAACAACTCTCTGCAAATCTTCAGGTTGAAATGGGCGTATATGTATTTGTTCCATCGCGCGCGCACCGCTTACCTTATTACTCTTTAGCATTCTTATGGCTAATAGTTGATGACCAATCAGGTATTAAAACTGTTTTCCTTTGACTGAAAGAATGGGTCCATCCAAAACGTTTTAAATTGTAGTGTATTGTTGAATCTCAAGTGAGGTACTAGAATTGGAAGAGATTTCGTTTGATGAATTTGAAGAAAAAGAAGAAGAAGTTTCGCTCCTCGATGAATTAAGAACACATGTTGAACAACATTTTACTATTAGAAATGCGTTTCACGAGTTCATGCCGACATTCATTGTTGAGGCGACAGAAACAAAGGAAAGCATGAAAGCGCTTAAAGAAGATGTCGCTACTCTTGGTCTTACTCCCTATCTTAGAAAATATGCATCATACGAACCTCTGCTAGTTCTAAGTTTTTTTAATCTTGATGAACGGAAAACGGGTTTCCCTACTAAAAACGTTCTTTTACTGATTGCCACAATTGCCACGGTATCACTCGCAGGATATCTTCATGCAATTGCCCTATTAACACTAAGGCCAGAAGCCAATCTTATCTTTGAAATCTTCTTGTTTGTAGTAGCTGTAATGGGGATTATCGGGCTGCACGAAATGGGACATTTCTTCTTATCTAAGTGGTACGATATCGACGCTTCACTTCCTTATTTTATACCCTCAATCCCGCCGTTTGGAACGTTTGGAGCATTCATTTCACTAAGAGAATTACATCTTAATAGAGACGAATTGTTCGATGTCGGTTTTATGGGCCCGCTGTTTGGATTTATCGTCACCATTATTGTTACTTTGTTCGGCATAATGTTATCGCCGTTCCTTATGCCAGAAACAATTCAAGCAATTACCGAGCAAGGAGGAGGGGATTTTATATCACTTCCTGAGCCTCTTCTATTTACCATAATTATAAATCTGTTAGTCTCAGCAGGATTGCTCGTTATCCCTACGGGAGCAGTGCTTGTTCTTCACCCGGTGGCATTTGCTGGTTGGGTTGGTATGTATATCACGGCTCTAAACCTATTTCCAATAACACAATTAGATGGAGGACATGTTTCTCGCTCACTGTTTGGAGAAAAAGGCCACAGATATGTAGGTATGGTTGCACTAGTAGTTGTATTTGTTGTTTTAGCATTTTTCAATATAGCTTCTGCTATCATCATTATTATGGTACTGCTGTTTTTCATGAGAGCCCGTCATCCCGGACCATTAGATGATGTGAGCTCACTCGGCAATTCTCGCAAACTAATCGCGATAGCAGCTTACGCAATACTTGTCATTTGTATGCCGATTCCTGAGGCTTTTATTGAGTTTCTTATGAACCCACTCTCCTTTTTTTCACAATTTCTGTGATCGAGAATTGAGCATTCATAGAAGTTATGTGACACAAAATCAGTTATTTCGAACTAATTGTCACTTTAATGTGATATTTTGTAGTAAAATCATGTTTTATTGGCAAAAATAACTCAAGAATTTTGTCTAGTTTATTTAAGGCTTATTTCATTTTTATCGGCAGGTTTTAACCAATAAATACCATTTTTACTTACAATATCTCCAAATGGGCACCTCTCCAAGGCTTTATAGGAAATGATGTCTTTTGGTTATCTTCAAGGGAAAAACCAAAAACAAATTTGTTAACAGTTATCAAAACATTAAAAGGAGTTTCATCGCGTTATCTACGAAAAGAATTTCCAGAAATAAGAAAAAGTTTATGGGGTAAAAGTTTGTGGAGTAGAAATTATCCTATAGCGACTACAGGGGAAGTGAGTTTAGAAAAACTACGAAAATATGTAGAAAATCAAGGAGATGATAAAAGTAAACTTAACTCAAAAAATTAGAATATTTCCTAATCCAGAACAAGAAGAAGTGTTGAAAGTTCTTTCAGAAAAATGTAGGCTTATCTACAATTTTGCATTAGAGGAAAGAATTACTGCTTGGAAAAACGACATTAAGGGAATTAATTATTTTAAACAGAACAAAGATTTGCCAAAAATTAAAGATCGTTTTTCTGAGTATAAATGGGTATATTCCAAAGTATTACAGGAAGTTTTAAGAAATCTCGACGCAAGTTACAAATCCTTCTTCGCTCTCTGGAAGAAAGGAAACAAAGACGCACGACCTCCAAAGTTCAAAGGCAAGAAATACTTCACTACAATGGTATATAATCAGTCTGGGTTCAAAATAGAAAAAGGATTCATTAAATTTTCACACAATTACAATAAAGTACCTTTGTTTTTCGAAATTCCTGAAAGGTTTCAGATCGAGAACGTGAAACAAGTTTCGATTTCTCAGGACAATCTTAATAAGGAATACTATGTTTCAATATGCTACGAAATCGCCGATAGACAATACATCGATAACGGAAAATACCAAGCAATCGATCTAGGAATTACTAACATAGTTACTGCCGTAAATATGAAAGGGAAATTCATACAAATAAAAAACAGGCGTCCAGACAAATACTGGCTGAAGAAAATCGAAGAACTTCAAAGCAGAAGAGATCGTTGTAAACGGTTTTCTAATAGATGGTATAAGTACAACAATCAACTAAAACACATGATAAGAAAATGTTCTAATCAAATCAAAGACTTTCAGCATAAACTGAGTAAGAAAATCGTCGAACATACAAAATCAAACACTATAATAGTAGGCGAACTAGAAGTCAAACAAATGGCTAGAAAGAGAAAAGGTAAAGCAAACCGCAAAAGTAGGAGAAGTCTTAACCGTGCAATAAAAAACACAGGAACGTTAGGACGTTTCGTTCAATTCTTAACCTACAAGGCTGAACGTGTAGGTAAGAGAACAATAAGAATTAGCGAGCGTAATACTTCAAAGATGTGTTGCATATGTGGAAAAATACATAATCTATCACTCTCTGACAGAGAGATGAATTGCGATTGTGGAAACGAAATAGACCGCGATAAGAATAGTTGTGTGAACATGATGAAACGTTTCCTATCGCAAAATGCCAAGTGGACGGGCTATCAAGAATTTCTTGGTAATCTGCGACATACAGTCAATGATAAAACGAGAGTACCCAGCCCGAATTTCGAGTATGGTTCGGAGAACTCGCAGGAAGCCCACGAATTCATTCGTGGGTAGTTCACAAGGAATTATCCATACACAAGGAGTTGTGAGTTATTGTCATTTGATGCGGTCACTATTGATTTCTACAAACCCGAAGGAGATTACCTTCGAAGAGTCGAACCGTTTAAGGAAGCTGTTTTCATGACAGCACTTGAAGTCAAGACGATTCTCGATGAATTGCACGCTGTTCAGAAGCAATTAGTTCGTGCTGATTTCATGTTTCGTTTACTCAAACAATATGAACAACGAGGTTTTGATCCCAACTTGATTCTTGATCTTATGCAGCGGGTAGCATCTCACTTGTTTCCCTTAAATATCAAGGCCGCTCCCCATGACACCCGACTTCAATTTAGACAAATCAAGAATATTGATAACCGCACTATCCTTTTTGGGCATGTGGAAGAGCCAAAAACCAAGGTGCGGAAGATGAAGTTTTCAGGCTGCCCAAGCATCCTCACTTTTGTTTGATAGTTCATCAGAATGAATGCTACACTTCAATGTAATTCAACAGAGTGGTTTGTCTGGTGGTTTCATTCTTCTGCAAATTAGAAAAACGAATTCCGGTAAGACGGGCTTTTCTTCTTTCATTCAGAAACTCCCTAAGAAGTCCAAAAGCGATTTCCATAGCCTGCTGTTCGTTTTGAATGGGATAAGGCACGGATTTGCTTCTCGTAAAGGTTTCAAATCCTTCGAATCGAATTGTGATTCCCACCGTTTTATAGAATATCTTATGCTCTCTTAAATATTCGTGAATTCTCGCCGACAGCGTTTCTAATGTTTTCAAAACATCTTTTATATCAGCGGTATCCTGATTAAACGTTCTTGACTTGCCAATAGATTTTCGTACATAAAAATCGCCTACAGGATTATTGTTCATGCCATGAACTATTTCCCAGATCATTCTCCCATATTTACCGAATAATTCAAGCATTTTCGGTAAGGGTGTATTTAAAAGATCTCCAATCGTGTATATTCCCTTCTCATTGTAGTATTTCTTAGTGTTTCTACCGACTCCCGGAATTTTAGTGATGTCCATGTCTTCTACGAACGATTTAACATTTTCAGGTTCGATGATTGTAATTCCATTGGGTTTATTGTGCTCAGAAGCAATTTTTGCAAACGGTTTGGTAGGTGCGCATCCGACTGAGCAAGTTATATCTAGTGTATCATACACTTCTTGGCGTATCCGCTCGGCGATATTTCTGCTCTCATCATAATCCGCACATACATCTGTAAGATCTAGGTACCCTTCATCAATCCCTGCCTCTTGACACACCGATGAATACTTCTGAATTATGCGGAAGAACTGTTCTGAAGCTTCAAGGTACTTATCGAAATTCGGTAACACAAATACCGCATCAGGACATAATCTATACGCCTTAGATATCGGCATACCAGAGTGGATTCCATATTCTCGTGCCTCATAAGAACACGTAGAAACAACACCTCTTCCTTTTCCCCTTTTAGGATCCGCTCCTACAACTAATGGCAAGCCTTTATACAGTGGATTATCTCGCACTTCGATAGCGGCAAAAAAACAATCAAGGTCGACATGAAGAATAATACGCTTCATTTTTTCCAAATATGAAGAGAATGAAGTAATCGAATTTATAGATAGAGAGACTGGCATAGAAGTGATAAACCTAACAGGATTCTTATCCCTATTTCAATTCTTTGCTTCTTTGATTATTTCCTCCACGTTTTCATAGGTCCTTTCAGGGAGTATCTCTAAATAATAACTCGCATGCACTCTCTCGGTCTCTGCTAGATCGATGACTTTCCAACCTTGTTTTTCTAAAAGCTCTTTTTTTGTTATAGGGAATTTTGTATCTTCCATCAACACTTCCTGCAAAGATTCAAGACCCAATTTCTTTGTGACTCTAGGAAAAGAACCAGATTTTAGAAAAACCTTTAACCGCGCCGCATCTTTATACATTCTGATCCCATGAAAGGCAAGCATGATTTTTCTTGCTTTTAACTCCCTTGCCTTTTGATTGATTTCTTTGAGCTCGCTATCAGTGAATTGATACAGGGTGTGACGCCCCTTTCCGAAGAGTCTTGAGTACAACACATCAGACTCTCTTAAGGGAGATTGTCTAGAGAGATCTACACAATGGACGATATTGTAATCCTCCATAATTTTGACTACTCCTCTATCAATCTTTGCCCCTAGACTTCTAGGTTCCCAGACTAATCTTACTTCAGTGGTGTCCACGGCTGAAAAGAAATCTCGAATTGCTTCAATTTTTCTGTGGCTAAACTCCAGTTGTGATGGTGTCAAAATGTGCAGATAAGTAGCTCGAAGCTGTCGGCAGATTTTGGTCATTATCTCAAAGTTATCTAAAGCCTCAGGAACAGGTTCAAGCAAGTATTGATGAGTTATACTCCCATGACATCGAACAGAAAACTCAAATTCTTCTGGGACTCGCTTTCTCCATGATGTTACCAATTCTAAAGATGGGATCTCGTAAAAAGTCGAATTAACCTCTACATAATCAAATGCTTTTGAGTAAGCAGTGAGATTATCCGTTCTTAAATAATTTGATACGTTGAAATAAGCCCAACCACCTGTGCCTATTCGGATTTCCATAAAGATTATTATCTTTCATGGATCTTATAAGACTATGGAGGGTGATCTTTGACACAATTTCTTTTTGGGTGTTCAGGCTGGAGTTATGATGAATGGACGGGGTCCTTTTATTTAGATAAAGGCAAAAGTAAATTGTCTGCTTATTCCAGCATTTTTAGTACAGCGGAAATTAATTCCACGTTCTATGCATATCCCAAAAAGGAGATCGTTATAGGATGGTTACGTTACTCCCCTGAAAACTTCATATTTTGTGCAAAACTTCCAGGACAAATAACTCACGACAAGGAACTTCTGGTTAGCAAAGGAGTTGAGGAAGATCTTAATCAATTTCTACAACTTATGCAACCACTTGCTGAAGGAGGTAAATTGGGCTGTCTTCTGGTTCAATTGCCACCAAGGCTGAAATTTAATTCCAGTAAAGTTGAAGCGTTTTATGCGATTCTTCCGTCGGATTTCCATTTTGCCATTGAATTCAGAAATAAAACATGGCTGAGCAGTAAATCCTTTGAATTACTCGATAAATATAAACTCGCGTACACGATAGTTGACGAGCCGCACCTACCTCCCGACATTGAAATCACTACAAACTTCGCCTATTTTCGCTGGCACGGAAGAGGACAGAAACCTTGGTATAATTATCATTACAGCGAAGATGAACTCAAAGAATGGGTACCTAGGATTCAGGAAGCACAGGAAAGGGTAAACGTAGTATATGGTTATTTTAACAATCATTATCATGGTTATGCACCAGAGAACTGTTTGGATATCCTAGACATGTTGGGTGTTGCGACTCCCTTACAAAAGGAAACCAGGGAACGAATAAAACAATTCCGAAAAACACCCCCTAAACCACAACCAAAGGCGAAAACTCTGTTTGACTTCATCGAGGATGCACCAAAAGAAGCTGTTAAGAAAAAGAGGAAGGAAACTACCGAATCCCTGTTAAGGTTATTTGCCGATGAAGGACGTATTCTCAATGGAAGAGTAATGAAAAATGATGAACTAAAAGATTTGAAGATAGAAAAACAAAGAATCTCAACCAATATTAGAGATTATACTATCTTGATCGATGAAGGAAAACAACGAATCCACCACAATTGCGGTGATTGGAAACTTCAAAAACAAAGCAAGAAGTTCTGTAAGCATCTTGTTAGATTGTTTCTTTCTTTGTCTAAACTAAGATCAAAGTTATTACTGAAAAACATTTCAGAGAATCTTGAAGATTGGACATTCGAGTAATTGAATTAGCCACCTAAAGATCACTGTTTTAGTTCGTTTTCGCCATGAGTTTATCCAAGATTTCTTATTTTCGGGCAATAAAAAAAACAAATTAAGACGGTGTAATTAAAGGAAGTGTTTCTCCTCCTATGGGGAGTGTCCATACGGTTGCATCATTGCCCATTCTTGAAAAAGCAAGATCTAGTGCATCTTCCACGCTATCTGCAGGAGTCATATTAAAAGGATCTTCTACTAATTCAGAGTCTAACTCTGAGACTAGAATTATATCTGCCTTCGTCATCGTTTTTCGCATGTAATATGCTTTGTGCCCACCGAGTTTAAAATTAGTTTGCACTTGTTTACTTAGTTCCTCTAGAGTTTCGTATTTATACATCCATTCTTCAAAGACTTTATGTCCGATACCATCTTTGCACGCTGCGATTACCACTAGTTGACCACCAGGTTTAACTATCGTCTGAGCCTGTTCAATCGCTTTTTGAGCTTGATAGAGGTTAATATCTTTCGGAAATCCTCCTGAACTCACTAAGACAATATCTGCAGGTTTGTCTACGTAGACCTTGAACAATTCATCAACTTTTTTCACACATGTCTCAAAAGAGGAGAAAATATTTCCTGTGGCAATCTCAACTATTTCTTTATTTGAATCGAGAACAACACTTACGCAGAAATCAACTTTAGCCTTTTCAGCAGCCTGTGTCATATCGACATGAATAACATTCCCGTCTAGGTTTCCTGTAACTGCATCTGGATGAATTAAATTTGAATGGTTTTTCTGAATGCTTTTTAAACTTGAAATTCCAGGCAAAATGCTTTTTCGACCGCCTGTGTACCCTGCATAATAATGAAATGCAATATCTCCAATAGTTATTCGTTTATCTGCTTCAACAAACTTTCTATTCAGCTCCACGGGTGTCTGTAAATGCGTTGTCCCTAAGTCGACTAAATCATCAGCTTGACAATCATGATTCTCTACGACAAAACGGCTAACTATGTCTTTGCCCAATAACTCATCCATTTCTTTTTCTGTCACAGGACGATGACTACCAACTGCAATTAGTATCTCAATGTTTTCCTCTTTAATGCCCAAATTATCAAGTCTATTTAGCAAAACAGGTAAGATTTCTTTGCTTGGAGTGATTCTCGTGTTATCGTTGATTACTATACTTATTTTATCATTCCTATCGAAAAGCTTATCAAAACATGATTTATCTACGGGATTATTGATGGCGTTTTCATAACTAAGATTTGGTATTGGGTAGTCATTATTAGGGTTCTTTTTGCTCGCAATAACGCCCAAAAAGTTTTTGTCGCTTATATCTGTATAAATGGCTTCTTCTCCGTATTTTAGTTCTACTTCTACCAATCAAATCGCCCACTAATCTTAAAGACGTCGCTTTTTAACTTTTTTGGTGGTTTACGAACGTCAATCATTCTGATCTTTGCTATTTGTTATTTGTTCCTCATCTTCAGGCGTTTTTGTTTCCCCAAACGGAATTGAGATTAATATAATTAGAAGGATAACTGCTCCTATGATAAGAATCCCATAGGGGCTTCCGGACACAGCAAGTGAAACATATCCTATGATCGGTACAGAAAAGATAACTTTCCCAATAACATTCTCCTGAGGAATCATGCCATTCCAACATTCACTGCCGCGCCAATAATCTGCAGAAGGATTATTATCACCTTTGGTTCTAAAATATAATTTACCGTCTTGACTGCGATATTGTATCTCTATAATACGATGAACAATATCATATGACCTTGTCGAGACTTCAAAAACTATTACATCGTCTACTTGAAGGTTATCGCTTGGTATGTTCTGAATAACGAGCAAATCGCCAACATTATAAGTTGGTCGCATACTCCCTGAAGAGACCGAACGAAGAGGGCTTTCAGGATACGTCCCTAAACCTACCTCAAGTCCTATGAATATCGCATATGAGCCCACAACGGCGATTATTATAAAAACAACGGTTTCAATTATTTCTCTCTTATACTTTTTCATAAAAACACCAAACTTATACTATAAAGTTGTGGACTATCGTCTTTTTACAAGATACGACACAGGTAAATCCCAAAGTCTGCGCCTTGTGATGAATCGTATCAAGATAAAAAGTTATGGCCAATTGATAAATTTTGCTGAGTTTATAAACAAGGATCGAGTAAGAAGAGTGAGAATCTGTGTTGTAAATTAATAACTAGATATTATAGTTTGTGCGGAGAACTTGTGTCATGTCAACAAAGAACGAGAGGATCAAAGCTACCTTGATTGGCACTAAAGAGCGCCGTACACACATGACGTGTCGCGTGTATACCGTGAAGCTTGACCGCTCGCATTTAAACCAAGAATCATTAACTCGCTTAAAGCGCTTATTTTTAGAAGCTAAATGGCTGTACAATTATTGTGTTGGACACCCTAACGTGTTTTCCATCGATGATAAAATAACAGCCGTTCCGGTGAAGATTAAAGACCGGTTTGAGCTGCGTCAATTGATGTATTTATCGTCACATATACGTCAGAGCCTTATTATGCGTACCCAGCAGAATATCTGTGGCTTAGCGCGTTTGAAAGCCAAGGGTCACAAAGTTGGACGATTGAAGTTTAAGTCGTATGTGAATTCCATCCCGCTCAAGCAATATGGTAATACCTACAAGTTCATCGATAGGAAATACTTGCACATTCAAAAGCTACCACAAAAATTGCGTGTCAACGGCTTGGAACAACTGCCGTCTAATTGTGAATGTGCCAATGCTACCTTACTGCAACAGCATGGCGATTATTTCGTGGCAATAACTACCTATACTCCACAAGAACACAAACCAGTGGTGCCTGCGAAATCAATTGGCATTGATTTTGGTGTAAAGAATCAGTTAATGCTTTCGAATGGTGTACGTGTGCAATACAAGATACCAGTTACGCGGCGTATAAAGCAGTTGTGTAAGAAGTTAAGTTGCCACCAATATCGCAGTAAGAATTGGTGGAAAACACTCTATAGATTGCTCAAAGCCTACGCCAAAACCACCAATATTAAACGAGACATACGCAATAAACTCGTTCATTTTCTCTACACCAATTTTCAAATGGTGTGTTATCAAAATGAGAATTTACGTTCGTGGCAACGCCTGTGGGGTAGAAGAATGCTGTCAACCAGCCTCGGTGGAATAATTAGCATGCTTGAAACCAAGGTGCATACACCGGTGGAAATAGACCGTTTCTTCCCCTCTACTAAGACCTGTTCGCGTTGCGGTCATCAGCGCGCTATAAGTTTAGCTGAACGAATATATGTATGTCAAAACTGCAGTTTAGTCATAGATCGTGATTTTAACAGTAGTCGTACGATAGAACACGAAGGTCATAAAATCCTAGGTAGGGGACCTACCGAAGTCACGCCTGCGGAGACTAATACCTCTACTTTAACGTTGGAGTATCTGAATCAGATATCCTATGTTAAGGCAAGTATGGTCAAAGAAACAGGAAGCCTCACTGCTTTAGCATGAGGTAGTTCACAAAATCGTATACAGGTTAAAAAACCTTTGGACAATAACATCAAAGCGTATATTTGCAGTCAATTTCATCGCGAGCGCATAGACTTGGTTAATCCAGTTTATCAACTTCAATTGACTATAACGGTTATCGATTCTTCTCAAAAAACACGGTATAAGTCAGTATCACCAAAAGTTCTTTCAAGTATGCACCGTGACTCAAGAAATTCATGTAATTCTGGGCTGATTCCCCAGCCATATTTTAATTGAGGATCGACAATAAGATAATCTAACTTTTTTAATAAAGGTTGATGAAGCGTGTATTCTCCTTGAAGTTCTGCGTTTTCAATAAGTGTTTGTGTATCATGAAAAACATGTTTTTTAGAGAGAAAATCAATTGCTGGGTTGCCAACTATTACAGCACCTTCCTCAACATACAAATCTAAGTATTCTGCTACTTGTTGTGGCTCATAATCTCCTTCCGAAGTGAATATAGTTCCCACATTGTTTAGAGTACCGTAAAGTCCGATTAAAACTATGACTATAACTAATATAGATAATAAGATGCGTGGATTCGCAAATAAATCAAGAATTTTTTCTATCACTCTTTTATCATGTAATTTAAATTGCATGGCAATATCGATAATAAAAACAGATGCAGCAATACTAAGAGGTAAAAATAAAGGTGAAAGATATCTGAGAGGCAATTTGTTTGCAAATAGCAAAACTATTGTTGGTGCGACAATCCAAGGAAAAAGAAGAAATGACTCTTTTCTTTTCTTCAAAAAGATCGAATATACTAATCCGATAAATCCAAAACCAAAAAGTAATGGATTTGATCTAATTGAAAGGGCAAAATAATAAATACCTTGAGCCTCACCGCGTTGAGGTCTTAATAAATACATTCCAATCATTGTTTGGATAACATCTGGATCAGATAAACGTGCAAATATGAGATATGGACCAATAGTAAGAATACAAACACCTAATAAAATAGTAAAACTACGTAATGACTGTTTTAGTTCACTTTTTCCCATTATAGCATTTAAGAGTATACTTACAAGTAAAATAAGAATAGCAAATGCTCCAGTTGCCTTTGTAAGAATGGCTAAACCAGCACTAATGCCTGCAAGGATTGTATACGCTTGTTTATTGCTTCTGAAACTGATATAGCAGAAAAAGATTGAAAGAGCGATGAAAAAAGATTGTGTAGTATCCAATAGAGCAAGTCTATCAATAGAAAGGGCGTATACATCGATTGCGTATAAACCTGCGGCAAGTATTCCAACTTTTTCCTTGTTTAATATGTCTTTACCAAATCTATATGCAAGATAGCAGGTTAATGTGCCAAAAAGTGCTGAAACTGCACGTGCTTGGACGATTCCGCTGCCAAAAAGCCTAAATGAGGCCGCAGTAAATATGAAAAACAATGGTAAATTCCAATAAGTTGGTCCAGCGAAACTGTGACTCCACCACATGAATCTTCCATTCGCAGTATTTTCAGAAATGTCACAATAATTACCCTCATCATAGCTGAATCGAGGTATACCTTCCAAATTCCAGAATCTTAACAGAAGTGAAATTCCAATAATTATTACTATAATTATTTTTTCTAATGTTAGTGTTCCTACATGTTTTTTGAGGATGTGAACTAGACGTTCCATTATATACATCTTACTCCTTTATTATTCGCCAATTTGGATATTTCAGCAATATACTACAACTAAAAGTTCCAATAAAGAATAAAATTGCAAAAAAACACATTGGAAGCATCAGTAGACTAATAATGAGGGGCAACTCACCCGGTAGCACTTGGATATACGATTTCGCGTAGTCTAATGTTATATAGATGAGATCTCCGGTAATGCTTCCTAAAAATCCTAGCAACGCTAGGATGAAATAATCTTTGAAGAAAATATCATCCTGAATGTCGTATACTCGGGCATATCCACTTAAGAACCCGAATACTACTCCGCATAAGAGATATGCGAAAAATGCATTTGAATACATCTGTGTTATGTAAGTGACAAATGACTCCCATTGAATATTGCCCCATAGAGTAATAATAATTCGTCCAATGACTCTAATTATTATTATCATTAAAACTACTGAAGAAATATGCCTTAACGTTTCCTTAAGAGAAATAATTGTCATTTCAGTTCATCTATAGAAATTTTCACTTTAAAAAGAATTTCATCACATTTTGGTGTAACTATGGTCTTTTAGCTAAGCATAGCGAAACATAAAAATATTTTCATGCTATAATTTCATCCCTCACCTGGAGGCAATTATAGGTGTTTCAGAATAAACTAAAGAACTTAAACCAAGAACACATCTATCTTCTTGCAATAATAATACTTGCAACGTTCATTCGTCTATGGAATCTGGAAAAAGTTCCGATCTTCTATGATGAAGGTTTATGGTGTTACTGGGGATTAAAGATCTTTCAAAGTGACTATTCGTTTTACAGCGTGTTTTACACCACCGTGGAATGGTCCAGAAAACCTTTCCTTTCAGCTTTTCTGTATAGCCTATCCTATCATGTTTTTGGCATCAATTTATTTGCCGCTCGGTTTATTTCAGCTATTTCAGGGATTTTTTCAGTGTTTATTCTGTGGAAATTAACCAAGGAAATGTATAATGAGTGGCTAACGGCTCTTATTTCTGCATTTCTCTTGAGTATTTCTATATTCCATGTCTGGTATAGTCGACTCGCAATGCAAGAAGCATTATTGACATTACTCATAACAACATCAATTCTTGCATATTATATGGGCATTAAGCAGGAAAATGATGTCTTCCTACTGCTTGGAGGAGTGTTTCTTGGCCTTGCAATAAATACCAAGCAAAATGGTGCTATAGCCTTCATAATCATAGTTCTATTCCTCGTCATAAACCGAAACTATCGTTATGTATTCAAGAACAAGTTTTTCTGGGCATCATTAGTGGTCGCTATCGTCATTCATTCTCCTTATCTCTATTGGGCATTTACACATAATTTTGACATTTATAGGTCGCCAGGTAGGGTCGATGTTGATATTGTCAGCTTATTCTCAGTCTGGGAAATCTATTTACGAATTATTTATCTTGCCTCATGGATTCAAGATTTTCTTGGATGGCCTTTACTCATCCTTACGTTACTTTTCATCCCTGTATTGTGGTTACGCAGGAAGAATGATGATATCCTAATCTTAATTTGGATCGCGGTAGTCCTTGTATCTTTCTGGCCTGCGGTCCGATTTTATCCTCGATATCTCATGCCTGCGGTTCCCAGCATCTACATTGCAAGCAGTAGAGTAATTACTACTCTTTTCGAAGAAGTAAAAAATATTCGCACTACAAAACCGCGGCAAATTATTATAAAGGGTTTAGTACTACTTTTCGTCTTGATAACTGTCTTTGATACATCAACATATCTTTATGGAACATTAACACAACCCTCTAAAGAAGAAAGATTACCAAACGCAGTAAAACAGCAATTCATTGAATCTAGTTCTTCTGGATATGGACTAGATGAGGCAGTACAATTCTTAGAAGAAAATGATTTCTCACAAAATACAGTTATTGTTACCCTTCCATATTTCAAGTGGTCAATTGCCTTTTTAACAAAAGATTATTATCCTGCGATCTACGATATTACGCTAATTGATGGATACTTTGCTGGGGACGCTGAGAGCAAACCTATTATTGATGAGAATGTATGTGTTTTCATAATTCGAAATTATGAAGAGGAATATAATCTTCATAATTATTATCGAATCAGCGAAATTCCGAATACTGACTTAGAAAAGATAATTTACGTAGATGGCAACCCAGAGGTCCATATTTTTGTAAAGACTAAATAGTTTACAGCAATGCAAAAAATATTTACTGACAACTAGGCAGGAAGCCTCACCGCTTCAGCGTGAGGTAGTTCACCTATAATCTTAGAAGTATAGCGTGTCTAAATCGGATGGTACAATAATTTTTCCATCGAAAAATGTTTTTGCTTGAGCAATTAAAGTTGTTTTCTCCTTAAAATATTTCTCTGGCCAGTGTATTAACACCAGCGCTTCTTTAACGCCTGCCTTTTTTGCAAGTTTTCCTGCGTCACCTGGAGTGGAATGTCCATATTTATGTGCTAATTCCTCCATTTCATTTGGAAATGAAGCCTCGTGAATCAGCACATCGCAACCACCTGACAGATTTTCAATTCTTTCATTTGGTCGTGTATCACCAGAATAACATATACATGCTTCATGACGAATCCGATACGCCATACTTTGTATTTGGTGATCTGACTCTATTGCAGATATAGCATCGTCAATCATGCTTCCGCCAATGACTTCAGTAAACCTTAAATCAAATGTTAGGGCATGAAGAGGAGTCTTCATCAACTCCAAAAGAGAGATGGTGAGGTCTTGAATTCCTTCTGGTCCTATTATTTCAAGCGGCTGCTTTCTTTCATTTTGCCACATCGTCCAGATTAAACCAGGAAGACCCGATACATGATCTTGATGAAAATGAGTGATACAAATCCGTTTAATGTCTTCATTTAAATTGCAGTTTATCTGCAATAGCCGTTGAGTTGCACCTTCCCCAACATCTAACAGCAAATCAGTATCAATAAGGATTGAAATATTTGCTCGATCTGCTGTTATCATACTTCCGCTTGTACCCAGAAATGTGATTTTCATCAAATCACCTCAAGGAGATTGCCTCTCTTTGAAGGGAGATGAATTATGAATTTAAATACTTTGCCAACGATTTGATTTTCGGCTGCCTGAATATTATGAAAAATTCAAGATTGGAAGACTATAGTTCACCAGTTAAAATACGACTCTTATTTTAATTCATTTGGCAGATCTAGTCTTGAGGAAACATCACAAATCAAAATCTTGACATTCTTATTCATGAAAAGTATAAATGTGAGGTATTTACATATATGTACTTTGATACGAGAGTACAAGAAAAACGTAATACTCTTGGGAGTAAAAATATCACCTTAGGAGTGTAGCGGGAAACCTATAACACATTTGGGAGAGCGAAAGCACAAGCCTGGATACTGCAAAAAGAACGTTTCTCTTCAAAGTACACCCTAATTATCTGTCAGATCTATGAGGATTCAAGACATGACTAATAAAAACCCTGACCTTACGGAGTTTGAACGATTAGAGAAGGCACTTAAGGAGAGCGAAAAGAAGTATCGCTCACTTTTTGAGGATTCCAAAGATGCAATTTATTTTAATACACGAGAGGGCACGGTTGTCGATGCCAACAAGGCTGCGTTGGAGTTGTTTGGATATACCAAAGAAGACCTACCCCAAGTGAATGTTATAGATATGTATGAGAATCCCGCTGATAGACTCAAGTTTCAGCAAGAAATAGAGGAAAAGGGTGCGGTTAGAGACTATGAGGTAAGGCTTCATGGGAAGGATGGGAAGGTGCATGACTGCCTGCTCACTACGACTGTATGGAGGGGCAATGATGGATGCATTCTAGGATATCAAGGAATCCTCCGCGATATTACCGAGCAAAAGAGGCTTGATAAGGCGTTAAGGGAATCGGAAGAAAAACTCAGAGCTCATGCCGAAAACCTAGAAAAACTTGTTGAAGAAAGAACCTTGAAACTTCGGGATTCAGAGGAACGCTATCGAGGGTTATATGACTCATCCATAGACGGCATTGCCTCTACAAGTATGGACGGAAACATTATAGAATGCAATCAAGCCTTTTCTGATATGTTTGGCTATCCTAAGGCAGAAATTAAACGAATGAATTATCTAGAATTTATTCCTGGTAAATGGCGGGATATTGTCGCACGAATCATTAGCGAACAAATACTCCCAAGGGGGTTTTCAGACGTACTTGAAATAGAAGGCTGCAAAAGAGACGGAGTAATCTTTCCTGCCTCTGCAAGAATATGGGTCATTAAGGATGAGGAAGGCAGACCTGCTCGAATGTGGGTTCTTGTCCGTGATATCACAGAACGAAAAAAATTGGAGGGTAAACTGAAAGCATATACTGAAAAACTCAAAAGGCTTGATGAAGAGCGAGCTGAAGAACTGCGACGAAAAACTGTTGAACTTGAAGCCCTCAACAAAGAACTTGAGGCTTTCAGTTATTCTGTTTCACATGACTTGCGTGCACCCCTTAGGAGTATTGACGGTTTCAGCAAAGCGTTATTAGACGACTATATAGACGTATTGGATACAGAAGGAAGAGATTATCTTCAGCGAGTTCGTAAGGCGACCAAACGCATGGCAGCAATCATAGATGAGTTACTGGCATTGGCAAGGGTTACACGTACCGAAATGCATCGTGAGAAAGTTGATTTAAGTAAGATGGTGCAGGAAATTTTGATAGAACTACAAGAATCAGAACCGGAACGTCAGGTAGAGTTCATTGTCGAGCCAGGGTTGGTCGCAGATGGTGATGCGCGACTTCTCAGCTTAGTTTTTGATAATCTTCTAGGAAATGCTTGGAAGTTTACTGGAATGAAGTCAATTGCAAAGATAGAATTCGGAGTAACTTGGAAAGGGATCGATAGGGTGTTTTTTGTGCGAGATAACGGGGCAGGTTTCAATATGGACTATGTAAACAAGTTATTTGGAGCTTTCCAGCGCCTACACTCACCAGAAGAGTTCCCAGGAATCGGTGTTGGACTAGCTACTGTGAAACGCATTATTAATCGTCATGGAGGCCGTGTATGGGCTGAAGGCGAGGTGGGTAAAGGCGCAGGTTTCTATTTTACTCTTTAATTAAATGGAGGAAATTGTATGGATAAAGAAATTATCCTTTTAGTGGAAGACAATCCAGATGATGTACTTTTGACCAAGAGAGCATTCAAAAAAAGCAATATTTTAAATGAATTAGTGGTAGCTCGCGATGGTGTTGAAGCATTAGATTATCTTTTTGGTACTGGCGCCTATGAGGGTCGTGATTTGAGCATTATGCCAGTACTTATTCTACTGGATCTAAGATTGCCTAAACTTGATGGTATAGACGTACTAAGGCGAATTAGAACTGATGAAAGAACAAAACTTATTCCTGTAGTTGTTTTAACCACTTCAAAAGAACAAAAGGACTTAATTGAAAGTTATAGCCTTGGTGCCAATAGTTATATTCCCAAACCAGTAGATTTTGACCAATTTGTTCAAGCAGTGCGTCAACTGGGTTTATACTGGGTACTTTTAAATGTACCACCACCAGTAATGAGGAGGGATTAAATGGGCTTACCACTCCGCGTTTTGATAGTTGAAGATTCAGAAGATGATGCCACATTACTGGTGCGTGAACTAAGGCGCGGAGGATATGAACCTATCTATGTACGAGTGGATACACCTGACGCTATGAAGGCTGCGCTTACTAATCAGCAATGGGATGTTGTTATTTCCGACTATGTAATGCCGAAATTCAGTGGTATCGCCGCTTTGAAACTATTTCAAGAAAGTGGACTCGACTTACCATTCATTATCATGTCAGGCAAGATCGGGGAGGATTTCGCGGTAGAAGCTATGAAAGCTGGTGCTCATGACTATATAGTAAAAGGTAAAACAGCGCGACTTATTCCCGCAATTCAACGGGAGATGCGAGAGGCAGAGGTGAGAAGGGGGCGTAGACGGGCTGAATTTGCTTTGGAAGAGATCGCAAGGAGATTTCGAAGAACATTTGAAGCTATTCCTGATCCCGCATACCTCTGGGAGCGACAATCAGATTGGCGCATAATTTTAACTCAGGCTAACAAGGCAGCCTATGATTTGACAGAAGATGAAATCGGAGATTTTATCGGTACTGAGGTGGAGAAGTTATATCATGGAATGGTAGAGAAACTCAATCTTGCAATGGATACCGGAAAAACTCAAAGAGAGGAAATGTTCCTTAAACTCCCTACTGGAGAGGAAAAATGGTTTCTTGTTGATCACGCGAAAACTGATGAAGATAGTGTTCTGACAATCACCAAGGACATTACTGAGAGCAAAATAGCTGAAGAGGCACTTCGTGAAAGTGAAGAACAATATAGGTCACTTTTTGAAGATTCCAGAGACGCGATCTATATTGTCACACGAGATGGCTATTATATCGACGTAAACCAGTCTTTTGTGGAACTCTCTGGATACACGAAGGAAGAACTACTTAAACTCAACGTCTTGGAATTTTATGTTAATCCCGCTGACAGACTTAGATTTCAACAAGAAATTGAACGAAATGGATCAGTTAGAGATTTTGAAGTCAAGTTGCGTAAGAAGGATAGGACAGAGATTAATAGCTTACTCTCTTCAACTGTACGGCATGCCAGTGACGGAAGTATTTTGGGATATCAGGGTATTGTTCGTGACATTACCGAGCGCAAAAAAGCTGAAGAGGCAGTTCTTGAGAGTGAAGAAAGATATCGTTCCGTTTTTGAAGTATCCAGAGACATGATCTATATTAGAACCAAAGAGGGTAATTTCGTGGATGTGAACCCAGCTGGGTTGAAAATGTTTGGTTACACTAAAGAAGAGATGCTCAATTTAAATGTCATGGAACTATATTTTGATCCAGCAGAACGAATCAAGTTTCAGCAAGAAATAGAACGAAATGGATCAGTTAAAAACTATGAAGTAAAACTTCGAAAGAAGGATGGGACTGAAATAGAATGCCTGGTTACTTCGACTGTGAGGCTGGACAGAGATGGAAACATATTGGGGTATCAGGGCATTGTTCGTGACATCACTGAACGCAAACAAGAAGAAGAAAAAATGAAACGATATACTAAAGATCTTGAACGGATCGTTGACGAGAGAACAGGCGATTTAAAGGAAGTTCAGAGACTGTTGTATAATATTTACTATAAATTATCCTAAGCTTTTTAATATCAACATTGGTGAATTTAAATGGCCGTTATTGTTCATTCATTAATTAAGCTTATTTAGTTTTTTTTAAAGGTTGACTCTGCAGCTTTCATGCCATTATATGCGGAATTCGACTCTCTAAAGATTATATGAAAAATATAAAAGTACGGAAAACGCACAGTATCTTTTTGTTATAATCACATTTTACTAATTGTAAATTTGGAGGGGAACTATATGGCAGAAATTTTGGAAAAAATCCCTGCTGAGACTAAGTGGGCAATAACCTCTAATGTCTTAGCCAGTGCCTTAGTAGTACGGGGAGAAAAGGTCATAGCACCCGTTTTGGGAAAATTAAAATGGCTAGAGATAAATAATGAAGTCTATGGTGAAGGCGGTAAACTGATGTTTCCACAGATTAAAGAAGAATTTAAATTTCCAGTAGGAGATGCAACGGAAGCCGCTAAATTTGCTATGCTTGCCTTAATGTTGTTGATGGGACCTGAAACAGAAAGTGAACTGATCGAGGCAACGCCTGAAAGAGCTGTAGTCAAAACAACTAAATGTCCATTTTGGGAAAGATATCAGGAGAATGAGGTAAATCCTGAGCTTATTCCATGTGAAATAGGACATCAGGCGTTTTGTGAAGAAGGATTTAAGGCAATAAACCCCAACGTAACTTTTAAACTTGTTAAGGCACGACCAAGCGGAGAATCATACTGCGAAGGGATCTACGAACTTAAATAAACTCAAAGCATACGCAGTTGAACGGCTGAAATGGTGCATACGAATGGCAGCAGAATTTTTGGAGAAGATCACACCTGAAAGGCGCTGGGTAATAACTGCAAAGGCTCTCATCAGGTTAATAGTCTTAAGAGGAGATAAAATCATCGCACCTGAGTTAGGTACGGAGGAAGGAGTCATTGCCCCGGTCTTGGGTAAGGAAAAGTGGGAAGAAATAAATGATAAGGTATTTAGTGAAGGTAGTAGACAATTTTATCCATGGGTCAAAGAAACATTCAATATACCCGTTGAGGATGCAGTAGACGCGGATAACTTTGAAACCATTGTCAATATATTATCAAACGGTCCTGAAGCCCCAGGAGGCTTAGAATATATAGAGAGAACTCCGGAAAGAGTTGTATACAGAATCCATAAGTGTCAGTGGTGGGACATGTATGAAGAACTTGAGGTGGACGCAGAGCTTAGACCTTGCGACGCAGCCCATGAAAGAATGACTCAAGTGGGATTAAAGACAATTAATCCAAAAATGACTTTCAAACTCACAAAAGCACTATCAAGAGGAGACCCCTATTGCGAAGGAGTGGTGGAGTTTAAAAATGAGTAACTCTTAAACTTAATGAATTTAATCAACTAAGAATGACTGGAGGAAAAACTAGAGTATGGAAAATAATTGCGTGGTGCTTAAGGGAGAAAAACATTACGTAAAAAACGGCATGTTAGACCTTAGCAGGAAAGGAATTACTGATCTCACCGAGATCGAGGGATTGGAGTCCCTCGCAAATCTCCAAGAGCTTAGTCTTAGTTGGAATCAAATAAAAGATACCAAGGAATTGGAAAAAATCACAGGTCTCCAACGACTAGACCTTACTGGGAATCACATCAAAGAGATCAGCGGGTTAGAACATCTCAAGACTCTCCAAATGTTATTTCTTGGACATAATCAAATCAAAGAACTTAGTGGGCTGGAGCGTCTATCTAACTTACAAGAACTAGAACTTTACGATAACCCAATAAGAGAAGAAGAGAGAGTCTTACTAGGACGCCGTGCACAGGAAGTTGTGAAATATACTCAAGAAAAAAATGAAGGAAAAGTGGATATAGGATGTGTGACATTTCAAGGGGAACTTCATTATGTAAAAGATGGCAGTTTAAACCTATACAAGAAAAGAATTACTGATATCTCTGAAATTGAGGGATTGGGGCACCTTTCTAATCTTAAGGAATTACACCTTCATAATAGTTTCATTGAGGAAATCAAAGGATTGGAGCATTTAACTAACTTGCAGGAATTAGACCTTCGTTGGAATCAGATAGAAGAAATCAAGGGATTAGAAAACCTCACTAATCTCAAAGCACTACACCTTAATCGCAATCAAATTAAAGAGATTGCAGGATTGGAGAATCTTACTAATCTCCAACATATATGCCTTAGCAACAATTTAATACGAGAGATCAAGGGATTGGATCGTCTCATTAATCTTAAAACACTATGTCTGCATGATAACTATATAGATGAGATCAAGGGTTTGGAGCAGCTCAATAAACTAGAGAAATTGAGCCTTGGTAATAGGATACGAGAAATCAAGGGATTAGAAAACCTCACTAATCTTAAAGAACTTAGTCTTTGGAATAATCTGATAAAAGAGATTAAGGGATTGGAGGGGCTCACTAATCTACAAGAACTAGATCTTCGTGGAAATCGTTTATTAGGTTATGAAAGGCAATTAATAGCGGGAAGTGCACAGGAAATTGTGAATTATTGTCAAAAAAAGGCTAGAATGGAAAAACATAAGCGAAAAAGATCCTTTAGCTGGCTTTTCACAAGGTAGAAAACTTACAATACATGGCTCATAGCCGATACTTTTTCAAGAATATGTTGAGTTGGTGATTGATCTGACATCATCCGCTTATATTTTTGTCAATTTAAGCCCTGAAGTAGGCGATGAGTCACTTGAGGATATAAGAAATTCGAAACTAGTTCGAGAAATCTCTCTTATTTTAGAGCCTTTTGATTTGGTAATTAAAGTCGAAGGGGAAAATAAAAAGGAAATTGATGCTTTTGTAAGCAGTTTAAAAGAGATACATGGCTTTGAAGAAATCTTGTTGTCACCAACTCTTAAAACATTAAAGAGAAAGGTTGGAACAAAACGAATAACCATGGAGGAACTACCTCTTGAGGAACGCTTAACTTCTTTTGACGAAGTTTTAAAAGGTTACACGAAAGAAGACGCTATAGAAGAAGCGAAACGTTGCCTTCGTTGTAAAAAACCGTCTTGTGAAAAGGGATGCCTTTTAGATCTTCCTATTTCTTCCTATCAAGAAGATTATGATGCACGTGGTTTTGTGGGTCTTATAGCTGAAGAGCGGTTTGAGGAGGCTTATCGTCTTATATTAACTAAGTGTGCGTTACCTGCCACACTTGGGCGAATATGTCATCATCCTTGTGAAGATAATTGCTTATTAGGAAAAAAAGGAGAACCCCTCGCTATATGTAGACTTAAACGATTCGTTGCCGATTATATATACGAACAAGAAAGACTATTGAAAGCGAATACCCGAGATTTTTATGCTGAGTTAATTAAAGGAATTGAAAAAAAAGATCAGCTAGTTGCTATTATCGGATCTGGACCTGCTGGATTAGAAGTTGCCTATGAACTTGTAAGATTAGGTTATGGTGTAACTATTTTTGATAAAATGCCTGCTTTAGGAGGCATGTTATACTGGGAACTTCCCGATTATCGCTTACCAAAAACCGTACTTCAGAAAGAGATCGATAATTTGTTAATTCTAGGTATTGAGACAAAGTCTAATATACAAATCGATAATATTGATGATCTCTTTGAACATGGCTACGATGCCGTTTTTATTGGTGTGGGTGCTCCTCTTCCAAGAAAACTGGGAATTCTAGGAGAAGATCTCGAGGGAGTGCATCCTGGTGAACTTTTTTTAAAGGATGTGAATCTAGGGAAAGAAGTTGATTTTACAGGAAAGAAAGTAGTCGTAGCGGGTGGAGGAAATACTGCAATAGATTCCGTAAGAACAGCATTACGGCTTGGTGCAAAAAAAGTATCTCTTGTTTATCGAAGAAGCCGACGTGAAATGCCTGGCCATGTATCTGAAATTATAGAGGCTGAAAAGGAAGGAATTCTCTTTTATTTTCTTACCTCACCAGTACGTCTCATTGGAAACAACAAACTTGAAATGGTTGAATGTATTCGAATGAAACTTGTGGAGACCGATGAGGGTGGAAGAAGACGTCCTATTCCAATCGAACATTCCGAATTTCTGTTAGAAACAGATGTATTTATACCTGCAATTGGAAGAATTCCCGATACTGGGTGGTTAAGTGATATAAAACTAACAAAATGGAACACCATTGCAGTAGATGAGAATGGTGCCACGTCACGGGTAGGAGTATTTGCTGGCGGAGATGTAGTTAATGGTGCTTCAACATCTGGAGAAGCAATGGCTAGTGGAAAAATAGCAGTAAAAGGTATTCATGCGTATCTTCAGCAAAAATCCTAATTGAATGATCTAAATAATTAAAATCACTTCTTGACGATATTACGATTTCCGAACTTGTGTATTCGTTAATACCCATTCAAGAAAATATAAAAGCCTCTTGTTGGTATAACTAGGAAATTGAGATGATTTACAATGAGTGAAGAACTTAAAGAAATACCCAGGGCTTGCCATTACATCTATTTCCACATTGATGATGATAAAGAGATTAATGAACTATGGGATTTTCTTACACAAGAATATGATAAGGACACAGATGGCGCGGTTTGTACATTAGAACCAACGAGTGATTCGACTATTTCTATTTCTCTCGCAAAAGGAGATCAAAGCGGAGTATATCTCTCTTGCTTCCGTAATGTGGCCACAATTGGAATTCTATTCTATTCAGAAAACACGACTCTGCAGGACATAGACGATCAAAGAAACCAACTTGAAAATTTCTTGTCGTCCCAAATAGGCGAAGCAACAATTCTGATAGTAGATAAAGAAGAACAGCTTAAAATTGCAAAGGAAACATTCTCCGAATTTAAACTTATTGAAAGTAAAATAACTTTTGGAAAATTGTACCATTTCCTCGATGAAGATCGAGGAATTTACTTCTGTCTTCCATTTGAAAAGGATCTACTTTTCGATTTTTTGGTAGAGGAATTGCCGATCTTTGATGTAAGTTTTCAAAGTCTTGATAAGAAGGTTAAATACTTTCAAGATCAATTGAAATTGATGGAACAAGAAAGGGTTGCAGCAGACAAATTTGTAAGCAAACTACTCTACTCTGGAATGGGAAAAAAAGAAACAGATGCAGAAAGGATTGAAGTTCTAGAAAAAGAAATTGATGATCTATCACAACTTTACGAAAAAATCGCAAATTATACGTATATGATTAAAAATTCGATTCTTACTGTTAGAAATGAATTGATGATTTTAGATGAATGTCTAGCATCGTTTTGCATCGAACGACGGTTAGAATCAGAATACGTGCAAATGAATCGAACTTTTCAGAACAAGCTGGAAACAGAAGGAAGTCTTCTTTCTAATACTTTGACAGGGATAAAAACAGCAATTGATATAGTAGATACTCGCGTAGGGCTTCAACGAGGAAAAGAAAGTCTGACACTGCAACAGCAAACACAACATCTCCAAGAAGAGGGCACTTCTATGCAAATGGCAACATCAATGATTGAATTTGTGCTAGTATTCTTTTATTCGCTGGAATCCTGGGAAATCCTGACGAGCCATGAGGTGTTTGTACTTATCCCGGTGGTACTAAAAGTTGGATTAATTGGTACATGGGCGTTCATGGCAGTCATAGCCACCCATTTCCTCGCACTGAGTTGGAGGGAGAACTGGAAATTAAATAAGGGCGTTATAATCTCGTTTGCAATCCTGATCGCGATCCTAATATCCATAATCCTTATTACACAGTATTATGGCGGAGTAGCTGCACACGCAGCAGATGCAGCGAATGGTCATTGAAAAAAAGAAAAGAAGTTCGGTGTATCTCTATTTAATAAGGTTTTTTGGAAAAATAACCTTTTTTTATTATTTCATCAGCTTTAAAGCAGCTAGCCTTCGTTTAAGTATCTTTTCATGTCCTTCTTCGTCTTTTGCCAACTGTTCAAAGAAGGCACGCGTTTCGGGATCTTCCGCCATTTCTGCCGCCTTTTTATAATCTATTTGAGCCTGGCGCTCGTCTTTTATTGCTGATTCAATTTTCTTTATGAGTTCATCTTTAGCACTCAATTTTATCACTCCTAATCTAGTTTCGTTCTTAAAAATCTAAGAATTAGAAAAACAATTTACTTTTATTGAGATCACCTTTTTAAAATCTTTTTGATAGCGGTCTTAAGGCATTTTTTGAAGAATTACGCCCCCTCCAACGACATTAGTTTCTATGGATAATAATGGTCAAATATCTGACTGGTTGCCTCTTGCTTACTCGACTTTTAGAGTAATAAGTAATTATTGTGATCATTAAAAAAGTATTTAAACTTTACATATGAAAAATTTAGGAGAATTTAATTTTGTCCGGGGGGATTTATAAGGTTAGAAACCCATTAATAGATGTAGAGAGTGCTCAAAAATGGACTAAGAGAAAAATATGGAGAGACAGATCAGAGAAATCGCAGGAGAAATTAAATTCAGAAAAAAGAAAAAAGGAGCAAAGCGTGTTCATATAGTTCAGTCACCTTTCTTCGGTAAGCACTTTAAGGACTGGATGGAAGAGAAAAAAAGCGACAGAATCTCAATTTCAGCGCGAATGCATCGAGTTGTAGGAAGATCAACTTGACTTCGAAAAACTTTCTAATGGAGAGTTAGAAATTCTTAAGAAGAAACTCAAAGATCTTTTGGTAGAATAATTTTTTTTGTATCTGTTCTTGAAAATCAGAGAAAGTTTTTTATTTCAATGAAAGAACTTTCTAAGGTGATTTAAAGATGTCATTAATGCGCATGCTAGTTCTTTCTGACAGTTTACCAATAGATACGGGATATTCACATGCTGAAGTGTATAGATGGATGGCAAAAAATCAACCATTAATATCAAACTATGAAATCTTAGTATTAGATATGAAAATGCCTAGGGATACTCGCACTCCAGCAAAAGTTTTCTACGGTATTACTGAAGAAATTATCAAATTATTGAAAGCCGGTGGTGTTGTAATCTGTCTGACTTATGCTATTGCAGAAACGGAAGCAAAAAAGGATCGATACAGGATTATACATGACGATCCTCCTCGCCGGGGGAAATGGACGACAACAAGAGTAACTAACTATGATTGGTTGCCCTTTGAAATCTTAGAAGCCACCGAACTTTACCGTAGGCAAAATTTTGGAACAGATTTTAGATTAAAAAAGAAATCAGAGGAGTTTAAGCGTTATTTCGAGAATGTGAAAATTTTTCACAAAGTAATTGAAGGTGGGGTGTTTTCCGAAGACAAGAATGAATGGAAACTTCAATATTTTGAATATTTGAAGCAATCTAATGAACTTCTTTTAAAAAGCTGTGACATGGAAGTAATTGCAGTCAATCATGTTACAGGTGATCCCATCGCGTGCGTGATTTACTATCAAGGTGGAAGTTTAATTTTCCTCCCTCAAAGTGATCTCACACCCTCCAGCGCGGTTTACTTCCTATTTGAAATAGGGAAGAAATACTATGAATTAAACATTGAGAAATTAGAACGCTCTCCTGAAATTCCAGAATGGATCGACAATTACAAAACTGAGCAAGAAAAAACAATTGACGATAAAATAAGTGAGTTAAAGGAAGAACTTCAAAATGAAAAGTCAAAAAGATCTCGTTTTCAGAAGATTAATGCTTTACTCTATGCTACTGATAAAATACTGGAAAAAGCAGGAATGTTAGTGTTTGAGGATTTCAATTTTAATGTAAAAAAGGCTGATATAGGCTCAAATAAAGATTTAATAATCGAAGACGATTCTGGAAACAGATTGCTCGTTGAAGTAACAGGAGTTAAAGGTAAAATCAATTCAAAAACCAGAAAAATTACACAACTTTGGGATCTCGTTCTGGAAAAAGAAAGTAATGAGAAAATAGTGTTAATAGCAAATACTTACAGAGAAAAAGACCCCATACAAAGAAGCGGAGAAGAAAATTTTACAGAAAAAGTGATGAATTTATGCGAAAAAAATGACATTTGCTTAATGACAACTTTTGACTTATTCAACTTGTGGAAAGACTTCCTTAAAGGGAAAAAGACGCCAAAACAAGTGATTAATTCAATTCTTAATACAAATGGGGTTTATGAACAAAATAATTGAGTCATCCTTAACAAAATTATATCTGGAAATGTTATGAACAAATGGGGGAGAAGTATGAGTGAGTGAAGAAAAAAAGAAGGCACGATTCAGCATAGAATTTGAAGTGTCGCTTTGTTTAACTTTGGAAGAAGAAATTTCTGTAGATTTACCTGACGCATCAAAGATCATATTACACGCAACGAGCAGTTCCACCAATACGGGTGAGATAATTCTCAAATTAGATAAACCAGATTTCTTACAAGCACATACAAAAGGACGAGAAAAGATAAGAGATTTCTTAAGAGCCTTGCTTATTGCGACGAATTCTATTTATATGAAGGAATTGAAATTCAAAAAACCACGTCTTCTTAATGAAATAGACTTTTCTGGGGAAGTAAAAACAGGCTTCGTAGATTTTTCAGTAAATTGTGTCATTGCGAGGAGATTAGAAAGCGAAAAACTTTTTCAAACTTCAAATATACTTTCTAAAGTTCGTGATATGCAAGAAATTGAGCAGGATATTCTTTATACAACGCTTTTCTTATACGAGAAGGGTTGTCAATCCGAGAAAGTTGAACAATTCATATTTTGGTGGATTTCATTTGAATCTCTTGTTCGTCTGCATGGAAAAAGGAAGGATTTTCTCAAAATCTATTTGAAACCTGCTTCTCAAAGTGTGTTCAATAAGCGTAAGAAGGTTATTGAAGCTTTGAGTAATATGAATTTAATTGATCGGCAAGGTAATAATCGGAGTGAGAAACTAAGGGAAAAATTGCATAAAAGCAAATCACACTATACAGCGATTTTAATCAAAGCTGTGTACTGTATTGCTGAAATTAGGAATAAGTTACTTCATGAAGGAGAAATGGATGTAGATCTTATATACAGTTGCGCCTTACTTTTAGCTGATATCATTTGTGAGTCGATCAAAGAGTATTTGGTTTAGACTGACCATAGGTATGATTCAGAAATTCGTTTTTCTTTTTTCTTCTGAAATTTGCGTGTGGAAAAACGGTTTTCATGTGAAAAAAGAGGAGTTTAAGAACTCTTAAAAGTATTGTAGAACTCTTTTAAGAAAAATGTAGCTACTCGGTTTCTGGCTTTACCATTAAGAGTATGAGGTTTCGCTTCTGGGGACTTTTCTGCTAATTGCCCTCTGATTTTCTGGTATAACTCATAGTAGCGCGGATCTTTCGCCTTTATCATCCCTTCTACAATATTATACATGCAGTACTTTACTTTTCGCGAGTATTTCTTAGTATCCTTAAATGTGTGCTCTTTATAACCACAATACGCCAGGAACCGACTCAGAGAAGAGAATCTCTTTGGATGCGCGAAATTTAACAAGAGAGTTGGCATAACGCCAGAATTGGACTGAACTCCAATCCCTTTTATGTGTTTCAATGGGTCTAAGTTTACAAGTAATCTCAGTTTCTTCATGAGAGTAGTTTTCTGGGAATTTACTTCCTTTATTAGGTACTCCACGAACTCAGATTTTTCTCCAAGATGCCTTTTTAACGCTTTGTGTTTATTGGTCAGCGCGACCGTAACTTGGGTATAATGCCAGTACATTCGAGAAAGGTAGTCGATTTCGATTTCCTTCCGGTCTTCGTCTCTAAGTTCTTTGAAAGCGCCTGAATCTATGTCAAATAACTCTTTAATAACCAGGGCATCATTTACGTCTGTTTTCGCACGTTTTCCGCGTTGTTTCTTGACAAGTTTCGCGTCTACTATGAAAAAACTATGATCTTTGGATTGCACCATTTGATACATGAGGGCTCGTGGCATGCCAGTTTCTAAATAAATATTTGAACCGGTAGGTAATACTGTTAGGTCTTCTACTTCCGAGATGTTTTCAGACTCGTCACAGACTGCAAAGCTTTTGGTAAGCGCCCAGTCTACAAAAAAGCTTTCACTCATTACCTGTATCACCTCGTGTGCGAACAGGGGAGACTTAATCAACTCTTTAGACTCACTTGCCCATTCAGGGAAAGGTGTAAGCAACATATGTACAGACTTGATAAAGTTTACAGACTTTAGCCACCTTTCTTTCCTTAGGGGAGATACGGGAACATATATGCAAATTAATATATATTAATCTCCATTTTAAAAAAGGGTAAATTTCTATATTAATTTATAGATAAATTAACTCAATTTTAACTAGGAGAATAAAGAAGGCGATAGGTAGAAATTAAGTTTGAAGTTTTCCGCAGAAATTTCAATTAGAAATTCATTTTTCTTGGGAAATTTAAAAAATTCTAATCAGTATTGTTTTGTGGGTGACCCTTTCCAAAAAAATCTCACCAAAATATATTTTACTAAAGCAATTGTTTAAATAGAAAAATTTTTATTTTATTAAAACAATATATTATATGATAAAACCAGTATTTGATTAAAATTAGTAACAAGTTTCAATAGGTTTGAGGTGCGAATTTAATGAGTAGAAAACATGAATTATTCAAAAAGAAATTCCATTGCAAAGGAAAGAGTTGCCCAGTAGAGCCCTTTATGTCGCGTCCTTTAGTCCCTGACTGTAATGACTGCCCTTTCAAAAATAGCGAGTTCTATTGGTTTGACATTCAGTTCTATGCTCTAATGAGCAGCGTAGAGTTTTTTCTAAATCTTACTTTAAGTGAAAGAGAGCGATTAGAAAAGATCCCAGATGAAGCTCAAATCATTGTAAATCGTATTGAAGAAATTACGCCAATGGAATCTGCTATTGTTAGTGAAAAACTAAGAAAAGCTCATGAAGACCTAAAGCAATTAGAAGAAAGCGAGAAAGTCTTAGGAATTGCTTGCAACTCGATAATAGCTATGCATGCTGCTTTAGCAAAAGAGGGCTATGTCACTAAACTTGAAAATGAAGACATTGTAAAAGACGAAGATATTATGAAAGAAAGTTTTGATAAAAATATTGCGAAAGAGCGTTTAAATGACCTTCGTAAAATGTATACATGAAGCGTAAACGGTCATATTCCTTAAATTTTTTAAATCGATAAAAAATAAATTTTGAAAACTGATAAAACTTAACATTCTTTATACATATAGGAAAATGTTTATAACAGTATTTGATGTTGTTTTAAAGAAGTTAAGGCTTATGAGTTAATCGTAGAGTGTTAAATGACAAAGTTTAAATTCTACCAAAACTTTACATATGTAAATTTTACATAGTTCAGCTTAACTTATTCAACTAAATGTAAAGACGTGATAAAAGGCGTAAAAAATGCTTGAAACAGAATGTAAACGATTATTCCTATCTGGGAATGAAGCTCTGTGCGAGGGGGCTCTCTATGCAGGATGCAACTTTTATGCAGGATACCCGATTACACCTGCGTCAGAAATAATTGAAATTTTATCTAAGCGCATGCCAGTATTAGGAAGAGTATCGATGCAACTTGAAGACGAAATAAGCTCACTCGCGGCAGTCATTGGGGCGTCACTAGCAGGGGCAAAGGCAATGACGGCTACTTCTGGTCCTGGTATATCTTTGATGTTAGAGAATTTAGGCTTGGCAGTTATGTGTGAAATTCCGCTCGTTATAGCAAATATTATGCGTGGGGGTCCTAGTACAGGGCTGCCGACAAAACCAGCACAGGGAGACGTCATGCAGGCCAGATATGGATCTCATGGAGATTTTGAACTCGTAGCATTAATTCCTAATTCTGTACAAGAATCATTTGACTTAATAATAGAAGCATTTAACATATCAGAAATGCTTAGGACTCCTGTAATCTTCTTATCTTCGGCAGATGTTGCACATATGAGAGAGACTGTTTTCATTCCGGAAGAAAAAGATACAATTCCTGTAATAAATCGAAGAACACCTTCCAGAACAAACCCTGATTTCAAACCTTTTGATAATAATGCACCTGATTTAGTGCCACCTATGCCTATTTTCGGTGCAGGTTATAACACACATTACACGGGTCTCACACATGACGAATATGGTTTTCCTTCTGATGACCCCGTTGTTCATACCGAATTAATTAAACGTCTTACGAATAAAATCACAAATAAATTCGATGAGATTACAAAAATAGACACAAAATATCTAGAAGATGCTGAATTAATTGTCATTTCGTACGGAAGTCCCTCAAGAGCAGCTCTTCAAGCAGTTATGGATGCTAGAACTGCAGGTCTAAAAGTCGGATACATTCGCTTGATTATTCTTTGGCCATTCCCTTTAGATATACTTAAGAACCTGACTGAAAGTGCTAATAAACTTCTCGTGTTAGAACTAAACATGGGTCAGATCGTGAATCAAGTTCGTTTACTTAGAACTGAAAACGTTCATTTTTTTCCAAAAATTGGAGGCACCTTATTTACACCTAATGAAATTCTGTCAGAAATAAGGCGGTGTTTGAAAAAATGATGGAAACTACTCAAAAAGAGACTAAAGAACGAGAAAAACACCCACTTCAGAAATATTTCAGAAAGGAACGTTTCCCAACAATGTTCTGTCCTGGTTGCGGTAACGGAATTGTCATGAGTGCTGTTATGAGGGCAATTGACAATTTAAAAGATTTTAATGTTGATAATACGGTTTTTGTGTCAGGTATTGGCTGTGCAGGGCGTATACCAGGTTATTTTTTAGCTGATTCTGTACATACCACACATGGTAGAGCGATACCTGTGGCGACAGGAATTAAAATGTTCAAACCAGATTTAGAGGTAATTGTTTTTGGCGGAGATGGAGACATTACTGCCATCGGGGGCAATCATCTTTTGCATGCCGCACGTCGTCATATCGATTTAACTGTTGTGTGCGTAAATAATCTCAACTACGGTTTAACTGGGGGTCAATTTTCTCCCACAACTCCAGTCGGGGCTTCTACTTACACCACACCTTATGGCAACATTGAAGGCTTTTTCGATTTTGCAGAACTAGTTGCACTCGCAGGTGCTGCGTATTCAGCTCGATGGACTACGAACCAACCTGGTAAAATTACAAAGAGTGTGGAAAAAGCACTTCGCAAGAAGGGCTTTGCATATGTCGAAGTGGTTTCACAGTGCCCAACTTCTTTTGGAAGGCATAATGTATCCGCAAAACCAAAAGTATTCTTGGAATGGCTTAAATCAAACTCAATTCGTGTTGACGAAGTTAGAGATAAGTGTATGACAAAGATTGATGTTGAGGGAAAACTTGTTGTTGGTGAGTTCATAGATGTTGAGTTACCAGAGTTGACCGAAGAATATAAAAAATTAATCGAAGGCATAAAAGACGGCACAATCAAAGCCAAGAAGCCTCGTCTTGACTGGCTCGAACTGGCGATACGAGCATAAAAGTCAACTACCCCACCCTTTCGGAAAGAGTTGTCTCGCAGATATCAGATAAACTTTCTATATGATTTAAAATTCAAAGTATAGTAAGTCATACTCTTTTTATATGATTTTTTGGATTACCATTAAGTGAGAGATCAACTGTAAGAAGAATGATGATTAAAACCTAGGACTCGAAGAGGGCAAACAATGGCTGATAAAGTTAAAGACGTTCCCCGCAAGCTATTGGAAGGCTATCTTAAAAAGTTGGAGACACAAGAAGAAATAGATTCGGCCTTCATACGTGAGTCTGTATGGAACGCCAATTGGAAGGAAGAATTAAAATCACACATTTCTCAAAAACCTATGCAAATCTTAGAAAGCATTCGTGATCTTGATGAATTGCTTGAAAAAATCAAACAGATCACTATGAATATAGTTAAAGGAGAACTTGGGGGGGAGATGACAGAAGTTTTGATAAGATATGCAAAGACTTTAGATGCCATTTCTCAGGAAATCTCCTATGAAGATGTCTACGTAGCATATGAGATCAACGATCCGGTCACTGGTAAAATAATACC
>Ga0209427_10000724_pt1 | contig 36159 bp, 29 predicted proteins | sample DeeMarSWOR136_30_FD_187465 | JGI IMG/M metagenome (GOLD analysis project Ga0209427, IMG submission 187465) | Marine sediment microbial communities from White Oak River estuary, North Carolina - WOR-1-36_30 (SPAdes) (version 2) | ecosystem: Environmental > Aquatic > Marine > Intertidal zone >...
CGGAACCCTGAAGACGATAGAGGGACAGCATCCCCTAACGATTGGGATTGCGGCTTGCAGTGGGCATTGGTCCCCGGGTTTGCCTATAGCGAAGGGGAAAGGGAGTAACTTCGATAAGCTTTTAGAACTGGACCTTCAACATGTGGACCCCATCAGTCTGAATATTGAGACCGCCGTGAAGGTCAAAGTGAGAAAGGTCGAATAGGAGTGGCTATGACAAGACGAGCTATGGTCATTGATTTAAAGAGGTGTGCAACTTGTTATAATTGTGTAGTGGCCTGCAAACAGGAGCACTTTTTACCCCCCTGGGTCTTCTGGAACAGGATTTTAATCAGTGAGAGTGGAAAATTTCCGAAAGTTACTAAAAATGCTTATCCCATATTGTGCAATCATTGTAAAGATGCTCCCTGTGTAAAAGTCTGTCCAACAGGTGCAACGCAACAGCGGGAAGATGGGATTGTTGAAATAATTACGAATAAGTGTGTAGGTTGCAGATCCTGTGTGGTTGCGTGCCCCTATCAACAGAGAACCTATTATGACCATGATGATAAAGAGTATTTCCCGGGACAAGGGTTCACTCCCTTAGAACTTATAGGTAAACAGCTTTACCCCTTACAGAAAGGAACAGTCATCAAATGTAATTTCTGTGCAGAGAGGGTTGATCAGGGGATTAAGAAAGGATTAAAACCAGGGGTGGATCAAGAGGCTACACCGGCCTGTGTCATTGCCTGTCCATGCGGTGCAAGGTATTTCGGTGATTTAGATGACCCTGAGAGCGAAGTTCCAAAACTCATACGTGAAAAGGGAGCCGTTCAGCTCCACCCAGGACATGGGACTGACCCTTCAGTATACTATATTGGGGGTATTGAAGATGCTCCGGTTGTTACTAAATATTTTGGTATTTCGGTTTACGATACCTCACCAGAATTGACATTCAAAAGAGGGGCAATTGAGCCTGGGAGCACTGAATAATCGGGTGGCTAAATAAGGAGGAGATAGCACGATGGTAGTGGAAAGAGCAAAGATTTTAGAGAAGAAGACTATTTATAATTTGGAGGAACTTACTCCAAGCGGCGAGCAAGTGCGGAATCTTTATCCAGATCTTGTCAAATGCCAAGGCTGTAATACTTGCACTATGAGTTGTTCACAAGATCTCAATGTAATGGAATATATATCTTATGTGCTGTATGGAAAGATTGCTGAGGTGGCAGATAAATCTTTTGATTGTATGATGTGCAGTCATTGTGCTGATAGATGTCCTGCGGGGCTAGCACCATATCATATTGCTTTGCTTTGCCGGCGTTTGTACGGCCGTTATTTCGTCCCTCGTTCCCAACACCTTGTAAGCAGAATCGATGAGATTAAGGAAGGAAAGTTTGATGCCGAGCTTTCAGAATTAAAAAAGATGGAAGAGAGTGAGCTACGTCGCCGTTATAGTGAGCGCGATATAGAACCATAATTTCCAAGGGAGGTTACCAAAGTGTATCCACCTGAATTAAAAGAAAGCCTTGCACGAATTGAAATCACTAGGGAAAAGCGATTAAAAGAAGATTATCCCCGCCTTACTGAGGAAGACAAATCTGCTTTAATTAGGCAACACCATCCCAATTTTGTAGACGGAGGAATGCGCGAGATCTTGGTGGGGCCTAACAAGGGTAATCATGCACCTGATGAGTTGGCTGAATTGCTGGAGGGGAATAGCCCTGTTGATCCGGATGCGGTTGATTTAGAGTCGGTAGATTACAATGTGGATGTATTGGTGCTCGGCGGGGGTGGAGGCGGGGCAGCGGCAGCACTTTCGGCTCAAGAAAATGGTGCCAAAGTGCTCTTGGCAACTAAAATGCGTTTTATTGATTCCGATACCATGGAATTTCAAGGAGGGATACAGGCAGCAGATAAGCCCAATGACTCCCCAGCCATTCATTACTTGGATACGATCGGCGGCGGCGGTTTTGCGAATATCCCAGATCTTGTCGAGGGTATGGTTTGTGATGCCCCTTCAATCATACAGTGGCTTGAATCTCTTGGCTGTATGTTTGACAAGGAACCTGATGGCACAATGTGTACGGAAGTGGGTGAGGGGACATCGCGCAAGAGAGTCCATACTGCACGTGATCGCCTTGGGTCCGAGATTATGCGCAATTTGTGTGATGAAGTGTACAACAGAGGAATTACGGTATTAGAACATTCACCCGCATTAGAACTGATAATGGATGATAAAGGTCAAGTCGCCGGAGCCATACTGATTAACTTAGAAACCAAAAAAGAGGTAAGCTTGGTTCGAGCCAAGACAGTGGTCCTCGCCACCGGCGGCGATGGACAATTACACTATCAGGGATCTCCCTCTACCGATCACTATGGAGCTACAGCCGATGGTTTGGTCATGGCTTACAGGATTGGGGCGAACCTGATGCTTCTCGATGCTGTGCAATATCATCCTCATGGTGTGATCTATCCAGAGCAAATGATAGGGCAACCCGTCGATGAGAAAGTGCGAAGACTTGGTGCCAAGTTTGCCAATATGAAAGGGGAACAATTCATTTATCATTTAGAAACTCAGGACCTTGTAACGTCAGCGATCATCCGAGAATGTAAGAATGGTTTTGCTATGAAAACACCAAAAGGGTTGCAAGGGATATGGCTCGATACTCCTATGATCGAGCTACTCCGAGGACCTGGGACCATTCAGCGGGAATTGCCGGCAATGTATATGGAATTAAGTACTTTCGGTATTGATATCACTAAAGAACCCATCCTTGTTTATCCTTCACTTTATTATTGTAATGGCGGTATTAAAATAGATGCTCAAGGGGCTACCTCCATTCCAAATCTTTACGCTGCGGGCAAGGTTTGCGGTGGTGTTCATGGTAGGAACATGCTAAGGGATAACATCCTTTTAGATGCGCTGGTCTATGGGCGACGTGCTGGTAAGGCAGCCGCCCATAGAGCCGAGAAAACGAAACTGGGGAATTTGACTTTGGAGCATATAAGGAAGTGGCAAGATGAGTTGAAGAAAGCAGGATTAGAGAAACGGCCGATATCGCCTAAACTTGTTCCCGATTATGCTAAACATGGAAAGTTAATGAGAGCTGATTGGCATCGACGGTATCGTTTTGAATTGAGGAAAGAGGAAAAACAGCCGCGAATACAGCCGGTAGATATTCAAGAGATTGAACCCATTCTAAATAAGATACTGGATGCCAAAGCGCCGGCTGTCGCTCGAGCGCGCATGCTATCCGGCAGGGGCCTCTCAGTGGACAATAAACTGGACGTAATGGAAAATGTCATTGGAACTAAAACTTGTCTTGGTTGTGGTAACTGTATTGATGTCTGTCCGGTTATTGGTCGTGAGCCCGCCCGGCGCAAGCGAACTGAAGAACGAAGTTCAATGGTTTTAGAAACCATCTTACTTGGTCCTGAGGAGTGTGACCGTTGCTATTCTTGTGTCTTAGCTTGTCCCCAGGTTGACATAAGCATCAAGCAATATGTTGTTAATTGGCGTGTGGTTGAGGTAATGCCTTGGCTCGATTCTCGGATAAGTGAAGCAAAGGAGCCAGACCTTTATCTATTTGTCGAGGAAGCTCTATCTCGGTGAAAGGGAGTACAATGGATTTCGAAATATCCGAAGAGGACAAATTAATACGTGAAGCGGCCAGGAACTTTGTAAAGCGGGTCCTCCTTCCTTTGGAAAATGATCTCTTATATAAAGAGCCAACGTTGTCCAAGGAAGTCATGGATAAGCTTAAGAAGAAGGCAAAGGAGACTGGGTTTTGGGGTGTTAGCATACCTGAGGAATTCGGGGGCATAGGGGCATCGGTCCTGTGTCTTTGTTTGGTAGAGGAGGAATTAGCCCAGACATTTATTCCCTTTGATTTTGGAGATGTGACCCCTATCCTTTTCCACTGTAATGAAAAGCAGAAAAGAAAATATCTTGATCCCGCTATTGAGGGCACAAAGCAATATTCGTTAGCTTTATTGGAACCAGAAAATTCCCGTCTAGAGTCTTTGAAGACAAGGGCCTCAAAGGAGAATGGCCATTATGTCATCGAAGGTCAAAAGCTCGTGATGCAAGCGATTGATATTGGCGATTTTGTAATAACCTTCGCCGTTACTGATCCGGAAAAACCACCTCGGGAAGGAGTGACTTGCTTTTTGGTGGATAGGGATACGCCAGGGCTTATCACCTCTGGTGGAGGAGAAAAAGTAGGATGGCAAGTCAAGTTAAACAAACCTATCGTTCTTAGCTTTAACCGATGTAAAATGCCAGCTGAAAATATACTTGGCGAAATTGGTGGTGCCTTTTACCTTGGTGCCAAGTGGCTTCCTTCGAGGACAATTATCAGAGCAGCTCGATGCGTAGGTGTGGGTAAAAGATTGCTTAACGTCTGTTGCGAATATGCTAAGTTATGGGAATTATTCGGCCGGACCATATCAGAACAGACGCGAGTGCAGCGCATTTTAGCAGATATGGCTGCTGATATTAACGCTGCAATGCTTATGGTATATCATGCTGCCTGTATGGCTGACAAAGGGGAGAACATTCGCCGTGAAGCTGCAATGGTCAAGGTCTTTGCGACCGAGATGGTCAATCGGGCTGCCGATCGAACCGTACAATTGCATGGTGGGCCAGCCTATACCAAGGGACTATCGGTAGAGAGATTGTGTCGTGACGCTATTGCAGCCAGCATGAATGAAGAGACATTAGAGCTACAAAGAGCGATCATTGCTCGAGATATTTTGCAAGGGATCAGTCTCTACTAAAATTCTTAGAATGCCCCGTTCTGTGACAAGTGCATAATGAAGAGATCTCTATATGCTCCTCTTGTTCAGAGATGTCTGCTTAATTGAATACTATTCAGGAGATAAACGAATATGCAGGAGATAAGAATACATGGAAGGGGAGGACAGGGGGTCGCGGCAGCATCGCGTATGCTCTCATCGGCGTTTGTCAAAGAAGGAAAATGGGCCAGTGGCTTCCCTATGTTTGGTGTTGAAAGGCGGGGAGCACCCGTGGCAGCCTTTGCACGGTTTGATGATAGGCCCATCAGAGAAAAGACCCAGATCTATTCGCCGGATTGTTTGATCGTGGCAGATCCTCGACTGATTGATTCTATAAGAGGCGTCATATTCGAGGGGATAAAACCCAATGGGGTGTTGATCTTAAATGCTCCTCATCCAATTCAAGAGAATCCTCATCAGAATCTGAAGATGGTTGGTATTGTCCATGCCACAGAGATTGGCCTACAGGAAATCGGTTTGCCCGCCACCAATACCTGTATGCTTGGGGCATTTGCTCGTACGACCGGATGGGTCCGTTTAGAATCTGTGATCTACGGTCTTGGTGAATACTTCGATGGGGATATGTTAAAGAAGAATATCCGATGTGCTGAAAGAGGTTTTGAAGAAGTGGTCGTTGAGCAATTTTAGGGGAAAGCTTATGAAGTTTACTACAGAATTTGAGTACTCCTGGGCCCATGGCGACAAGTTATTTGTCCTGAATACAGGCGATTGGAGATTCCAGAAGCCGATAAACAAGATCCGAAAATGCTGTAAATGTGGGATGTGTTACTTCTTCTGTCCGACTGGAAGTATTAAAGATATGGGAACGTATTTTGCTGTTGATCTGAAATATTGTAAAGGATGCGGCATCTGCGCCAGTTTGTGCCCAAGAAGCGCCATTCAAATGGTCCGAGAGTTTTGACCGGTAAGTTTTGAAGATGGTGACGAAAAAAGAATCTTCTCATGGTTTAATGGTTTTGGATGGTAACCGCGCTGCGGCCCACGGTGTTAGGCTTTGCCGACCCGATGTCATCTGTGCTTACCCCATCACACCCCAGACAGAACTTCTCGAAAGTCTTTACCTTTTTCAAGCGAATCAGACAATGGACGCAGAGTTTGTCGCGCCAGAAGGAGAACACTCTGCTTTGAGCATTCTGAGAGGCGCTTCGGCTGCGGGGGGAAGAACGTTTACAGCTACCTCCTCACAAGGGTTAGCCTTTATGTTTGAAGTCTTAGTAAATGTTGCCACGACAAGGCTTCCCATCGTGATGGTGAATGTAGCCAGAGAAATGATTGCGCCCCATTCGGTCACTGCTGGGGAGCAAGACATCATCTTGGTCAGAGATGTTGGTTGGATTCAAATTCATAGCCAGTCGTGTCAAGAGATTCTCGATTCGATTATTATGGCCTATCGCTTGGCAGAGGACCCAGACATACGAATTCCGGTGATTGTTTGCTATGACGGATACTTTCTCTCCCATCTCTGGGAACCGGTAGAGGTCCCCACCCAGGAAATGGTGGACCGTTTCTTGCGACCTCTGGAGATGTATCCCCGGGTAGACCCTGATATACTGATGACCTGTGGCCCTACAACACCCAGCAAAATGGGAACTGAATTTCGATATAAACAGAATGCAGCAACCCAGAGGGCAAAGAGTAAGTTTGAGGAGATCGAAAAAGAATTTGAACTGGTCTTTGGCCGAAGCTATGGGGGACAGATTGAGCAGTACAGGTCAGAAGATGCAGAGGTCGTTCTATTGGCTATTGGCAGTTGTGCAGGCACAGCCAAAGTGGCGGTTGATAGGAAGAGACAGGAAGGGACGAGAGTGGGTTTGGTCACTGTAAGATTGTATAGGCCCTTTCCCAAAGAAAGCTTGCACCAAGCTCTCAAAGGGAAAAAGGCAATCGGTGTTATCGACAGAAATGTATCGTTTGGATGGGACTGCGGAGCTCTTTTCACCGATTTAAAAACCGCCTTGTATGATCTTGGGGAATTCATCCCTATGACGAATTTCATCTGTGGCCTTTGTGGCTCAGACATCACGATCGAGCATATCAGCCGAGCCATTGATCTTATAGATTTGAGCCGGCAGGGTAAAGCACTCCAAGAAGTGACCTGGCTTGATTTAGAGTAAAAAGGATGACGAAAAAACACCTCATCATCGGTTGCGGAACAGCAGCCCTCAGCGCTGCAAAAAAGATTCGGAGTATTGCTCAAGAGGACGAGATTAAACTCGCCACAATGGAAGACTGTCTGCCCTATTCGCCCGCATCGTTACCATATCTTCTTTCTGGAAGATTGAAAGAAGACAATCTGTGGGTAGCCAATGACTCCCTCTTTCAGGAGTGGAGGTTCGACTTGGTCAAGGGGAAGGAGGTTGTTGGTCTCAAGGTTGAACAGAAGGAGGTAATCTACCAGGACGGAGGGCAGGAGCGATACGATACCCTTCTGATTGCTTCTGGGTCTCAGCCCACGAAGCCCCCGATAAGAGGTTTAGAAACAACGGGATTCGTAGGTTTTCATACGATAAAAGATTCGAGAGAACTCTCAAAAAAACTGGATGGTAAAAAAGAAGTCACGATCTATGGCGGTGGGATGGTTGCCTTGGAAATAGCCACCGCTCTGCTCGAGAGGGGATTGAAAGTTAAGATTATTGTCAGGAGTCGGATTGCTCGAGGTTATTTTGATGAGCATGTGGGTGCGTTTATTGAGTGGGTCCTTCGGCAGCAAGGGGCTGAGGTTTACGGAGGAAACAAGATTGATGAAGCCCGTGAGAATAAAGGTAGAATAAAAATCATTCTTTCGGATGGGCGTTCTTTTGATACGGGTGTTCTGGTTGTCTCCGCAGGAGTCGAACCGAGATCTTCCTTTTTGGCAGGAACAGGAATACTAATAAACCGTGGCATTTTAGTCGATAAACAAATGAGAACGAATCTTTCCGATGTATACGCAGCAGGGGATGTGGTTGAGTCCTTAGATTTTTTCCTCGGTCAGCCAGGAATCAATGCGATTACCCCCAGCGCCATCCAACAAGGTAAGGTGGCAGGAGCTAACATGGCTGGAGAGAAAATGGAAGACAGAGGATGGATTCCAATGAACTTGTTCAAGTTCTTTGGGCACACCGCTTTCTCTATAGGATTGATTCCTCGGCCATCTCATCAGGTGCTAAAGATGAAAGATGATGCCTCTGGATTCTACAAGGAATTTGTTTTCCAGGAGAACCGACTGGTGGGAGCAAGATTCATCGATGTAGATATCGACCCGGGTATTATTCGATATTTGATCGAGGAAAAGGTGGACATCGGTGAATTCAAGGAAGAACTTCTTGAACATCCCCAGGAGATGAGTCGACGGTTGATGTTACGGTCTGAACAAAATTGGTCATGACAAAGATCTAATGAGAGTATCATCATGATAAAATTCTATAAGACGTTGCACTGGAAGCAGAATGCATGCCCCCCGGATTGTTCCGCTTGCGCGGAGGCCTGTGCCCATCGCACGGGAACTGAACCAATGGATTCAACTATTAAGATGATCCATACGCCCGGAGAGAATTTTCACAGCGTGATGGCCTGCCTACAATGCAGCGAACCAAGTTGCCAGGAGATTTGTCCGACAGGAGCTATTCAAAAAAGTAAGGAGGATGGAGTCGTTCGTATTCTTCAGTCAAAGTGCATCGGTTGTGGAATGTGTACCATGGCCTGTCCCTATGGTGGAGTCTATTTTAGTCCGGAAAAGAATTTAGCCTACAAATGTGACACCTGTGATGGCAAGCCGAAATGTGTCGAGGCTTGTCCTTTTCATATTTTAGAATTCTTTGAAGGTGACCGAATTAGTGGCTATTTAAGTGAGGAAGATTTTCTCTCGCCTGGAACAAGAGCATGTGGTGGCTGTCCAGCAGAACTTAGCCTACGGCACACGTTGAGGACGATTGGCCGAGGTGCGATCTTCTTTGGAGCTCCAGGATGTATGACGACTCTGATGACCGGATTGGGAGACAGGGCGGGTAATCGCCTGCCTTACTTCTCGTGTCTTTTTACCAATGTTCCGTCCACCATGACGGGTGTCTACCGATATTATAAGAAGATCCGAAGAGATGTTAAACTGGTCGCCTTTGTTGGAGATGGGTGTGCTGCTGATATTGGATTTCAAGCCTTATCCGGGGCAGCGGAAAGAGGAGAGAATTATATCTTCATTTGTTACGACAACGAAGGTTATATGAATACTGGAAATCAAAGAAGCAGCACAACACCCCTCCGGGCCTGGACGAACACCTCCCCTGTGGGTGGAGAGTGTCGAGGCAAGGAAAAAAGTAACAAATATTTCCCTTTGATTATGGCATTTCATGGAATTCCGTACGTCGCCACAGCAACCATCGCCTATCTGGAAGATTATGTGCAAAAACTAAAGAAGGCCATGCAGGTTAAAGATGGGCTTGTATATATCCACCTTTTGGCCCCTTGTCCAACAGGATGGAGAGCTCCTCTCGATAGTGGCATTGAACTCAGTCGCCTTGCTGTGGAAACCAACTACTTTCCTTTATGGGAATATGAGAGAGGGAGATTTCGATTTACCCCAGAAATCTCAAATCCAAAACCGATCTCTGAATATACCAAATTGGTAGGTAAATTTTCGCACCTGAAGGAGAGTGAAATTCAGGAGCTACAAGAGTCCGTCAATGACCGAGTCAAGATGATGAAATCATTGGTCGAACTCGGACAGACACATTAATATAAATCTAACTTATTGAATGGAGAGAGAATTATGAGGAAACAAGAGCGGGATAATATCCTGAGGTGTTTGAATTGTTTTGAAAGAATGGAAATACCGCCTAAGGCAAAACAGTTTACCTGTCCCAAGTGCAAACTTCAATACTACATCGGCTGGCGGGATGGACAGGCAAAAATACTTGGAACCGTTGAAGAGGGGGAGAAAGAGGTGTAACTATGACATTGAAAAGCAAAATAGCCATCATCGATCTGACAAAAAATGAAATCAGGACGGAACCTATTTCCGAGAAGATGCGCAGGCTATACCTTGGGGGGAGGGGCATTGGGGCACATCTCATTTATAACCACGTGGAGCCCAGGACAGACCCTTTAGGCCCAGGCAATGTTCTTGTCATCAGTGCCGGTATCCTTACAGGAACAATGGCACCAGCGGCATCAAGGGTTCATTTCGGAGGTAAGTCTCCAGTAACTAATGGATTTGGGAGTTCAAACATGGGGGGTTATTTTGGCCCTGAGCTTAAATTTGCAGGGTTTGAACACCTCGTGATCAAAGGAGCTTCCCCTAAACCTGTCTATTTATGGGTTCACGACGGAGAGATTGAGATCAGAGACGCCTCTCATCTTTGGGGAAAGGACACCTTTGAAACCCCCCAAATCATCCGGGATGAATTGGAGGATGAAGAGATTAAGGTCGCCTGCATCGGACTTGCAGGAGAAAACCAGGTAAGGCTTGCCAATTTCAGAACCGGTCCCAAGGACTCAGCGGGAAGAACAGGCACAGGATGTATTGCAGGATCAAAGAAATTGAAAGCGATCGCCGTCAGGGGACATCAAGACCTTAAATTGGCTCATCCCAAGGAAGCGCTTCAGTATGCAAAGAAAGTAGTAGATCAAATTATGTCGACGAAAGTGGCTAAAGCCATGTCAGTAGATGGAACGAGCTTCATCTGGAATGTGACCAATACGAGTGGTCTCCTGGAATTTTACAATGGCCAAGTTAATAAACTCGAAAATTGGCGTGGATTGACCATCGAAGCCTTTGAGAAATATAAGACCGGAATGGCAGGATGTTTCAACTGTACGGTCCACTGTCGTCATCAATTCCGCATTAACGACGGGGCTTGGGCCGGCACGTTCGGTGAAGGGCCTGAATACAACACCCAGACAGCCCTGGGAAGCTTTGGGGCAGATAATTGGGAAACCCTTCTAGTCGGTTGGCATCTGGCCAACAAGTACGGCATTGACACGACAGGATGGTCCAATGATGTTCGGGGGGTCATGGAGCTTTATCAAAGGGGAATCATAGATAAGGAGGTGACAGGAGGCCTCGATCTCTCCTGGGATAATGCCAACCAACTCATTCCTATCTTGCTCGAACAGACCGCCAAGAAGGAAGGATTAGGGGCCATCCTGGCCGAAGGTTCACTCGGAATCATCAGAGAACTGAGTAAATACAGTAAGGACGTTGAGTATTACATCCTTCATGTTAAAGGACTGGGCAAACTGGGGAATGTTGATAGAGTCCAGCCGTCCTTTGCCCTGGGAATAGCTACATCCACCCGGGGTGCAGACCATTTGAGGAGCCGACCGGCTCTTGACCATTATCATTTGCCCGAAGATGTATTGAAGAAATTATATGGTGGCTACGTATCCAGTGATTTCAGATCTTATGAAGGAAAGGCGAGGATGGTGAGGTGGCACGAGTTGACTTATGCTGTGGTCGACTGCATTGGGACTTGCAAATTCCAGACGGTCTTTTTTAGCCCCAATTTACCGGCCTACAAAGAATGGGTCAATTATCTCAAATACATCACAGGCTTAGAATTTACCGAGGAAGAGCTCTTTAATATTGGTGAAAGAGTTTATACCCTGGAAAGGATGTTCAATTACCGGGAAGCGGGTTATACTCGAAAAGACGATCGTATCCCAGAACGATGCATTCGTGAGCCATTAAAATATGGGTTACCAGCAATTAAAGGAGGCCATATCGATAGGAAGAAGTTTAATAAGATGCTGGATGAGTACTATGAACTCCATGGCTGGGATAAAGAGGGTCTCCCCCTACCGGAGACACTCAAACGGTTAGAATTGGACGAAGAACCACCCTACAAGTTGGAAAGGTGAAATAGAGGGAGAATGCAAATGGAAAAGATGATACTTGTTGATTATACCAAATGTACAGGGTGTAGGCTATGTGAAACGGTGTGTTCTGTTATGAACACAGGTGCCTGTAACCCCGAACGGTCAAGAATTAAGATCATTCGCTGGGAATGGGAGGGGTTGCAAATACCAACGTTATGTCTCCAATGTGATGAACCTGCATGTGTAACTGTCTGTCCGGTAAAAGCCCTATCACGAAATTCGGGATCGGGATGCGTCAAACTGAATTTATCTCTCTGCATCGGCTGTAAGCTCTGCATGCAAGCCTGCCCATTTGGAGCCATGTCATATGACTTTATAAAGAAAGAGATGATCAAGTGCGAGTTCTGTGATGGTGATCCGGCTTGCGTCAAATTCTGCGAAACGCAGGCACTCCAATTTGTAGATGTAAGCAATGCGAGTCTCAGGAAAAAGAGGAGTTTAGGGGCACAGGTGCTGATGGCGATTGGGAAAAGCGAGGGGGCACTGTAGAATTGGGAGCTCGCATCCGGATGCATCCGCTTCTGCAGGATTTGGCAAATGGAAAAGAGAGCATTGAGGTTAACGGGGAGACTGTAGGAAAATGTCTTGCGGATTTAGTGAAGCAATATCCCGAGATCCATGAGAATATTTTCGATTCCCGTGGGAACCTGCTCAAACACGTTGAGATTTTCATTAATGGGAAGCCGGCTTCACCAAAAGAACTAACGATGCCTGTGCGCGACGGAGACGAACTTTCAATACTTATGCTACTATCTGGAGGCTAAAGACTCCTATCCGAGAATAAAAATGACTTGAATTCAAAAAGGAGGTTTCAAAAATGGGGAAGAAAGATGTAACCAGTGTGAGAGGTGCCTTAGAGTACTTGGATAGCAAAGGTGAGGTGTTACACATCAAAAAGGAGGTAGACCCGATATACGAGATTGCCAGCATTCAGAAGGCGCTTGATGGCGGACCAGCCATTCTTTTTGAGAACATTAAGGGTTATCCCAATTTCCACAATGTAGGGAATATCTTAAGCCGACGGGAGAGGATTGCTGACCTCTATGATGAAGACGACCCAATCCAGTTAAAGTTCAGGTTCAGGGATGCCTTAAAGAAACCACTCCCTCCGAAGATAGTCAATGATGCCCCTTGCCAGGAGGTGGTTACTACCCAGGACATTGATGTGTTGGCGATGCTCCCTATCATTAAGCACGGTAAGCAGGATGCGGGACGTATCCTAGGGGGCGGCATCCAGCTTCTTATGGGACCCTATTTTGACAATGGCACCAATGTCTCGTTTAACAGAATACATTTCCGGGGCAAGGACTGGGCATCACTATCCACTGCCCAGATCACCCACATTGGCATGGCTGCGTTCAAAACCCACAGGGATGAGAGAATCCCCATCACCGTCAATATCAATCCGCCGCTGTCAGTACAGATGGTAGCTGGAGCCTGGAATGTGCGAACGATCGTATCGCCTGGTAACGATGAGCTAGGGATCGCGGGTGCCTTCCAGGGTTCGCCAGTAGAAATCGTGAAGGCAAAAACGGTAGATACCTATGCGATCGCTAACTCGGAGATTGTCCTTGAGGCCCACCTGGCACCCCATAGTGAGAACGTGTGGGAGAGTGACGGGGCGGAGCAGTTAAAGCAGCAAACGGTGGTACCTTTCTTCCCAGAGTGGGAAGGGTATCTTGGCAGGTCATGGATCGTTCGCAAGTTGCAGGTAACCGCAGTAACTCACCGCAAGGTCAAGCCCATCTTCCATACAGCCATGGCCCGCGGGTTTGAGTATGCCGGGTATGATCTACTGAGGGAAGCTGGCTTTATCGAGATGGCGGAGAGAATTGCCCCCGGCATCGTGGTCGATGCATTTGTACCCATCAGCATGCAGTGGGGGGGTGGCGTGATCTTCCAGGTCCGGAAATCACGCCCACAGGATGAGGGATTTCAGCGCAACATCCTTGTCGCTGCCCTTGCTAATGCGCCAGGGATGCGGATGGCTATCGCGGTTGACGAAGATGTGGATATTTATAACAATGATGATGTCATGTGGGCAATCGAAACGAGAGTCGACCCTGATAAAGATATCCTGAGGCTACCTCGGGGCATGAGAGGCATCGCTGCACAGCCCATGGAGGCAAAGCAACGCGGCGTTGGCGGCTGGGAAGGGGGCATCGCATTTGATGCCACCAAACCATTCAACGAAGCCTGGAGGTTTGAACGTGGCCGCTACCCGTCCGATCAGGTGGATCTCAAGAAGTGGCTGACGGAAGAGCAGATTGCCGCTGTTCGGGCACAACAATCTGAATACGCCAGGACCTGTGCCAAGAAAGGATGGTAAGGAAAATATAAAGATGGCAGTATTAGCGGGCATAAGGGTTCTAGACCTTTCGCGTTTCCAAGCTGGGCCAGTCTGTGGCATGCTCCTCGGAGATATGGGGGCAGAGGTGATCAGGATTGAGGAGCCGGAGGGGGCCCCTGATCGATCGTGGGGATTGTTGGGACCGGACGGGGAGACCCTTTCTTACAAGATTGTGGGGCGAAACAGAAAAGGAATCACTTTACGCCTTGGCAAGCCTGAAGGAAAAAAAATCTTTGATGAATTGGTGAAAAAATCGGACGTCGTTCTTCATAACTTCACTCCCGGTACATCTGTCGCAGAAGAGCTGGACTACGAGCGGCTCAGAAAAATCAATCCGGCCATTATCGTCGCGGCTATATCCGGTTTTGGACAGACTGGACCCGATTCAAAATTGGTCTGTTTTGACCACATTGCTCAGGCCAGGTCAGGGGCGATGATATTGACAGGGTTTCCCGGAGATCCTCCTCTCAAGACAACCATTACCTATAACGATCTCGGAGCAGGAACGTATGCTGCTCTGGGCATTGTGACAGCCCTTTACCATAGAGAAAGGACGGGGAAGGGACAATTTATCGATGTCTCCCTATTTGATGTTGCCTTTTTCGCTACTCAGTGTATGGGCGCTTTGCTGCTTTATAAAGTCTATGGAGAGATACGAAGGCAGGTAGGAAACCGTGGCTTTCACTCCTACTTGGGTTGTTTTGAAGCCAAGGATGGATGGGTCTTTCTGACCGGAACGACTAATCCTATCTGGAAAAGATTGGCCAAAGCTATTGGCCGCGAAGACTTGGCAAACGATCCCAGATTTGAAAAGAATGATATGGTCCGCTTCGATAGCGCTGACCTCATCGACCAGGTTCTGCGGGAATGGGTAGCTCAAAGAACAGTGGCTGAGGTGATGACTATCTTGCAGAAGGCACGCGTCCCTTGTAGTGTCGTTAATACAGTCGATCAATTGGAGGAGGATCCCCAGGTCGCTGCCCGCGAAATGATTGTGAACATGGATTATCCGGGGCTGGGCAACCTTCCTTTGCCCGGTTTGCCCATGAAATTATCCCTGACACCCGGTAGCATACGATCCCGGGCCCCTAAAATCGGAGAACATAATGAAGAGATCTATTGCAACTTATTGGGTCTCAGCCGAATGGAGTTAAGCAAGCTGAAAACAGAAGATATCATTTAGTAACTTTTTGACTGGACTGGCTCAGAAATATAAGGAAGTTCTTTATCCAAAAGGGGGATGGGTAAGGACGGTGATCAGCAGAAAGGTCAAAGTATCCATTGTGGGTGGGGGTGGTGTGGTTGGTTCAACTGCAGCCTACCGCATTGCGCACGACGGCCTAGCTTCGGAGATCGTTTTAGTTGATGTCAACCGAAACCTTGCAGAAGCTCATGCCCTGGATATCGACCAAGCCGTAGCCTACCGAGGAGCCACGAGGATATATGCAGGAGACATCAAGGATACCAAGAATTCGGATCTTATCCTCGTGACCGTGACTGGCCCCCGTCCGCCCTCTTTGTCTTCACGATCTGAACTTCTTCCAACGAACTTGCCTTTAATCATCGAATTAATGGAACCCCTTCTGGTTCAATCACCATCTGCCATTTGGTTTCTCACCACGGCTCCCGTGGATCCTCTCGTCTACTTGGTTCACCGCATTTTCTCTATTCCCCGTCATAAGGTCATCGGACTGAATTGGAATGACTCTTCTCGGTTTTGCTGGGCCATTGCGAGGATTCTATCTGTTCCTTGCTCGACCATAGAAGCCTTCGTGATAGGAGAACATGGAGAAACCCAGGTCCCCTTGTTCAGTCTGATAAGGATTCATGGGGAAAAAATTTCTTTAGATCCCGATCAAAAAGACCGAATTCGATCCGAGATCGCAGATTTTCTTCCTCATTGGACAAGATTGAAACCCGGGAGGACTGCAGGATGGACAACCGCTGAATCGATCGGAGGTATCTTTAAAAGCATCGTTTGCGGCGACGGGAAGATATGGGTTTGTTCCACTCCTCTCGAAGGTGAGTATGGCTTATCGGAAGTGAGCCTTGGTGTGCCAATGAAGCTCGGTCCTGAAGGCGTTTCGAGCATTATCGAATTTGATTTAACCACAGAAGAGAAAAAGGCTTTTGAAGCCTCCGTGAGGCTGGTCAAAAGACAGATTCAAGAGGGACAAAGCATATCTACGGTACCACATAGAAAGATTGTAGGAACCCCTTAAGTTCACCATTCACTCACTGTCTTTAAGAAAGACCTCAGGACATTGGGAGAAAAACGCTTTAGGGTGGGGAGATTAAGCAAACCTATATCCAACAAATAGGGGTGATCCAAATGTTAGGTGTCATTTCCTACGGTGCCTATATTCCCTTGTGGAGGTTACAGCGGAGTGCCATCCATCCTGGTCTCGGAGGTGAGAAGGCTATTGCTGGTTTTGACGAAGACAGTATCACCATGGCTGTGGCAGCCGCTATCGATTGTTTGAAGCAGACCGAACGGGGGGCAATTGATGGTCTTTTTTTCGCCTCAACAACCTCCCCCTTTTTAGAAAAGCAGGCGGCATCGATCTTGGCTAATGCTTTGGATCTTAAGAGAGATGTGTTTACTGCAGATGCTTTGGCTTGCCTCAGAGGAGGCACCATTGCAATGAGAATCGCTTCTGATATGGTCAAAGCAGGATCAGCCAAGAGGGTTTTGGTGACTGCTGCGGACTGTCGGATAGGGGCTCCTGACTCAAGCTTTGAGCAAAATTCCGGCGATGGTGGTGCTGCCCTTCTATTCGGAGATTCACCAGAAGCCGTAGCGACCGTGATAGGTAGTTATTCTATATCGAATGAGCTCATGGATATCTGGAGATTACCGGGTGAAGCCTTTGTAAATACTGAAGAGGATCGATTTATCGAGGAGGAAGGCTATCTGAAAGTTGTGGAAGAGGCAGTTTCAGGGCTGATGTGCCAATCTGGCTTCTCCGTCAAAGACTTTTCCAAGGTTGTTTTATGTGCCCCTAACCCAAGATGCTTTCGAACGATTGTAGGTAGGTTGGGATTTGACTCCAATCAGATGCAGGATCCTTTATATGACCGTGTGGGCAATACTGGGACTGCGTATCCTCTCATGGAGCTCGTCGCGGCTCTAGAGGAGGCAAATCCTGGTGATAAGATTCTACTGGCCAGCTATGGAGACGGAAGCGACGTAGTTATCTTAGAGGTAACAGAGCATATCAAAAACAAAAATTATCGAGGGATAAAGTCATATTTAGAGTCTAAGAAGGTGAACGACGACTACCGTAAGTATTTGAAGTGGCGGAAAATCTTGCCGTTGGATAGGGGAAGGAGTGTCCTCATCCCCAAGCCTTCTCTAAAGGAGATGATGCGGCGCCAGGACGAAGTTCTTCGAATGCACGGGACGAAATGTAAAGTTTGTGGAACAGTGCAATATCCTCCCCAAAGGGTATGTGCGAAGTGCCATTCTAAGGACCAATACGATAAAATCCGACTCTCGGACAAGAAGGGGGAAATTTACACCTGGACGGTAGATTATGGAGCCGGGGGACTGGAGCCTCCCGTTGTCACCCTGACGAACATAGACGGCGGGGGGAGGGCTTTTTGTATCTTAACCGACGCTTCCGCTCATGAGGTCAGGGTGGGATTGCCGGTTGAATTCAGTTTCAGAAAGAGCTATCAGGAAATCCTTCCCGAGTATTTTTGGAAAGTAAGGCCAATCCGAATAAACGAGTGAAAAGGTAGAGCAATGGGGAGCATAAAAGATAAGGTTGCCATCGTTGGAATGGGTTGTACTGAGTTTGGGGAGCTTTGGGATAAGAGTGAAGAGGATTTAGTAGTTGAAGCTGCCTACGAAGCCTATGAGGATGCGGGGATAGAGCCTAAAGACATACAGGCCGCATGGCTCGGGAATTCTCGAACAGCCATGCGTGGGGCAGCACTGGCTATCCCTTTAAAGCTCGAATATGTTCCGATTTCAAGAGTCGAAAACCAGTGTTGTTCGGGTACGGATGCATTCAGGAATGCGTGCTATGCCGTGGCAGCAGGGGTCTATGACCTGGTCTTAGTGGTCGGTTTCGAGAAGTTAAAAGATGCAGGCCCCGAGCGTCTTCGGGCACGCTATCTCTATCCTGACCTTTTTCCTCAGGTCCCATTGGGCCTTCCCGCCCAGGAGTTTGCATTAAAGGCGACAAGGTATTTTCACGATTACGGGCTAAGTTATGAAGAAGGCAAAAGGATGTTAAGTAGGATTGCCGTCAAAAATCACCATAACGGAACGATGAGTCCAAAGGCTCAGTTTCGAAGGGAGATAACCCTTGAGCAGGCGATGAAGGCGCCGATGATTGCCTATCCTCTGGGACTGCTTGATGCCTGTGGGGTGAGCGATGGGGCGGCCGCTGCAATTATTACCCGTAGTGATTTGGCAAAACAGTTCAGAGATGATTACGTCCTTGTAAAGGGGATAGGAATATGCTCTGGAGCCAAGCAAGCTCAACTATGCGCAGATGAGGATCTCATTCACTTCGAGGAAAATGTGCGAGCTGCCAAGGTGGCCTATGAAGAAGCTGGGATCAATGATCCTCTAAGGCAGATCGACCTTGCTGAACTCCATGACTGTTTCACCATCACCGAGGCAATCACGTATGAAGACTTGGGCCTCTGTCCTAGAGGGAAGGCAAAGGAGTTTGTTGAGGAGGGAGTTTTTGATCTGGATGGCGAATTAGCTGTGAACACGGATGGTGGCTTGAAGTGTTTTGGCCACCCCCTGGGTGCTTCAGGGATCAGGATGATCTACGAGATATACAAGCAGATGCAGTATAAGGCGGGCCCCCGTCAGCGCAAGAATCCCTCCTTGGGTCTGACGCATAACCTGGGGGGTACAACAGGGGCCTATACTGTGTCGGTGGCTGTCTTTGGTCAGAGGGAATGAGGGCGAATCATTAGGAGGTTAAATATTGGAATTCGGATAGGGATGTTTAAGAATGAAGGATGCAGGGCTATTGAAATAGATTTTGCGACTTTTTACAGAAAAGGGCACCCTGGCCCTCGGCGTGGACTTTTGTGATGATAGGGTAGCCGGGAATAGATCTTGGTTCCTCCGCAATTAGACAAAAAAGTAGGATCAGGCGTATCAGAATCCAAGATCGGCCCCGGAGAGGAGATGGTTGTTGACCATTAGGCTCAGACCTTACATTGAGAAATTGCGTCATGCTATAGGAGGAAATATATGAACCTAGAAGAGGCGCTTAAAGCCTACAGTGATATTGCAGAACCGATCATTATAAAATCGGACATGTTGAGGTTAGGCCTACAGTTTAGTCAGGCAGCACTGGAGGAAGCGAAGAAAATAGAGCGCATCAGGTGGAAGGGGTATTCCCTATTTTCCTACGATTCAACTGAGGCAGCAGTGTTGGAGCAGAAGATCCCTTACCTTTTTTTCTTGGACGATGGTACTGAGGATGGTACGCTGGTTCAGGTTAGATTGTCAGGGAAGTCGCCGTATCTGGTGGATATTGGCGATAGTAAGTTTGTGGTGAAATGGAACGGTGAAAAGATAGCCGAAATTGCTCGTTTTGCCAAGAAAGGTATGTTTACCGATCGGCTTATGGAAGATGGTACTCCCTATGAGGCTTATGTGTATACCGTTGGAGATGACGAACTGTTTGCAACTTTGAACAAGTTTTGTGAATTTTTCTCCCGGGGCAAAGAATGTCTCTTCTGTGATTTGACTCCTCACGCTGCCGAGCAGAAGAAGAAAGGGGAGGCCATGGTTCTCAGGAAGGAGGCGAACAGGGTAGCTGAGGTGATGGATGTGGCGCTGCATGAGAAACAGTATCGCCACATAATGATTAGCGGGGGAACAATACTTTCCACCTACCAGGGTATGACCGAGCTGGAGTGGTATTGTCATATGCTAAATACGATAAGGGAAAGGATCCTGACCTGGTACCCGGCTGCCTTGCAGATAGCAGCTTTGGATGACGAGGGTTGGAAGAGGCTACATGATACTGGGATACCTACGATTCAGCCTAATATTGAGGTATGGGACAAGAGGCTATTCGAAATAATATGCCCGGGCAAGAGCGAGGTGGTTGGCTATAGCGAGTGGATCAAGCGGACAATCAATGCAGTCAAGTACTGGGGTCCGGGAAATGTTAACCCCAATTTTGTCGCTGGGGTTGAGATGTCTCAGCCCTTCGGTTTTCAGAGATGGCAAGATGCAGTTAAGTCCACGCTCAGCGGCTTCGATTTCCTGATGGGTAATGGCGTATTACCCCGGCAAGGCGACTTCTGGTGCATAGAGCCTAAAAGCAAGCTGGCCGGTCAGTCCCCGCCACCCCTGGAGTACTATTTGGAGCTGGGACGGGGTTTCTTGGAACTGCGTGAGAAGCATGGTTTCAAGCGCAACTACACTGTAAGTTGTCGCCATTGTCTTCCTCATGGCACCGAGTTTGATTTTGAGTATTTCAATGGTCATACAGCGGCTTCACGGGAAGCCGAAGAGAGGTCTTTGGTCAAGTCATAAACTGCTTCTTTGCCAAGGTCTCCCTAAATTTGTTGGCGCAATAAGAGTTAGGGAAGGAGTTGGAATCTGACATCCAAGAAGGATGAGCGTTATTTTCATAGAGTATGATGGCTCATCTATGACTAAACACATTAGATTTTACTGCTCCGCCTTATCTCGTTGATTGGAATCATGTCACAATCTGTGAATTGGATGATCCAGGTTCGACAGGCAGCATCGTCAGATTATCCCCTCGCGTAAACAATCTGCTGAAAATAAGGGTGCTGGCTGCAGTTAATTTACGTGCTCGCGGCCTGACAACCGGATTGGCAGAAAAGGGAATCCGAGTGGACGATATCAGGCTGGGAATGATAAATAACCCTGTAACCTACAAAGAGGAATTTCTAGCTGAGATCATGAATGCATTCTATATAAGCCAACGGGGGGTGGCGCATGGATTTGTATGAAGCATTTAATGCATTTACTGATGTTGAAAGATGCATCATCATAAAGTCTGACGTCCTTCGTTTGGGTTTGAAATTCAGCGAAAGAGCACTGGAAGCTTGCCAAGGGAGAACAGATATACTCTTTAAAGGCTATCGAATATTTTCCTATGATTGTGAGGAAACAGTAGTGTACGGTCAAAAAGTGCCATACGTCATTTTTCTTGAGGATGGGACGCCAGATGGCACTTGCATACAAATTCGTAGTTCCCGAAAATCTCCTTACACCATTGATGTGGAGGAAGATGGAACATTTGCTCTCTATTTTGACAGTCAAGCGATGGGTAAAATTCATTTTGCTAGGGCCCCGTTATTTTATCAACAAACGATCAATGGAATCCCTATGCCAGCCCTTGTGAGTGCTCACAGTGACCTTCTGTATGTAGCAGCCAACAAGCACTGTGATTTTTTCTCGCAAGGGATACAATGTTTGTTCTGCGATTTAACCCCGCACGCTGCCACGCAAAAGAAGAGCGAAACGATGATCCTGCGCAAGGATCCAGAGTTAACCGCTGAGGTGCTAAAGGCTGCTTTAGGTGAACATTGCTTTCGGCATATCTTCATTTCGGGAGGTACCTTCCTCAAGGGATACGAAGGGTTGACGGAAGTCGAGTGGTATGCTCAGTTCTTAGAGAAGATAAGGAAAGGAATCGGTTGTTGGTACACGGCCACTTTCCAAATTCAGGCATTGCAGGATGAAGGATGGAAGAGACTGTACGATACTGGTATTCCCAGCGTGCAGCCGAATATTGAAGTTTGGGACAAAGGACTGTTTGAAATGATATGCCCAGGGAAGGCGAAGTATGTCGGCTATGATGAGTGGGTAAAGCGGACTGTAAGGGCAGTTGACTTCTGGGGGCCAGGAAATGTCAATCCAAATTTTGTATCAGGTATTGAAATGGCTCAACCGTTTGGATTCAAGGACGTTAATGAAGCAGTGGAATCAACCTTGTCCGGATATGATTTCCTGATGAGCAACGGCGTGCTCCCTCGACAAGGTGACTTTTGGTGTATTGAAGCAGGTTCAAGGTTGGCTGGGCAGGAGCCGCCTCCACTTGAGTATTTCCTGAAGCTCGGCATAGGCTATTTAGAACTGCGGGAAAAACATAGGTTTATGACTTGTGCACCTTATACATGCCGATTTGATCTCTTACACGGCACGGAGTGTGACTTCGAATATTGGCATGGCAATGGTCCTCGTTCTCGTAAGGCCCAAGAGGCTGGTGGCATCGTATATGATTTTAAGACGAAGACCTCAAGAGTAGCTGGAGGAGATCATGGAGATTGAGAGGAAGCTCGTCGAGTATATCGTGGAAACCCCATTTGCAATGCTACCAGATGAAGTTATCGGTACTGCCAAAAATGTGGTGCGAACAGTATTAGGGACGACAGTCGCTGGTGCAAAGGAAGAGGGATGTGAAACGCTGTCAACTCAAGTTAAAGAATGGGGTGGAAAAGAAGAGGCCACCATTCTTATCCATGGTGGTCTGGTGCCAGCTCATAATGCGGTTTTGGTAAATAGTGCTATGGCTCGTGCCTTAGATTTTTGTGATGCTATGTCAATGGGAATACATCTTGGCTCATCCACCATTCCCACTGGATTAGCGGTTGCAGAGCTTATGGGAGGTGTTAGCGGGAGGGAATTTCTGACTGCTCTTGTGGTGGGGACCGAGGTTGCTTCTAGAATACATTTCTCATCGATTTATGACGGTTTTGACCCAACAGGGGTGTGTACCATTTTTGCAACGACTGCTATTGCTGGCAGAATACTTGGTTTGAAACCGGAACAAATGTTGAATGCCTTAGCCATCGCATTCAATAAGGCTGGAGGAAGTATGCAGAGCAATATAGATGGCTCCTTGGCAGTCAGATTAAATCAAGGCTTCGCTTCCCAAGGAGGGATTATCTCCGCCCAATTAGCACGACGGGGTTTCACCGGCCCGATGAACTTCCTCGACGGTATCTATGGCTACTTTCACCTGTATGCCAAAGATAGGTATGAGCCTGAGGCAATCATTGGGGAGTTGGGAGAAAGGTTTGAACTTACTAAAACTATATTTAAAAAATATCCAAGTTGCGGCGGGACCTTAGCTAGTACGGATGCCATTCTTGAACTAGTTGCAAATCATTGCATCACTCCCGAGGATATAGCTAAAATCATCATCAAGGTGACGCCACCCATCTATAAACTGGTAGGGCATCCATTTAAAATCGGGAAGAACCCCAGAGTCAATGCTCAGTTTAGTATTCAGTATTGCGTAGCGAATGCTCTGCTTAGGGGAAGCTCGAAGCTGAACCACTTTGAAGACAATTATGTCAGAGAACCAAAGGTTCTGGAACTTATTGATAAAATATCTGTTATCAATGACCCTAATCTTGAGAAACGGACGCGGTTAACAGTAGAGATGGAGATCCACACGAAACAGGGGGCCGCTTATCACAAAGTGGTGGATTACTTCAGGGGAACCCCTGAAAACCCTTTAACGAATGAAGAACACTTGGAACGGTTCCAAGATTGTGTCAGGTATGCGGATGACCGTTTGCCTCAAGAAAATGTGGAGAAGATTCTTTACCTCGTTAGCCAATTGGAGGAACTACCGGACGTTTGCAGTCTCATTCCTTTACTCTTGCCTCAGAAGTCGAAGGTGAGGGTTGACTCAAAAAGGCAATAGAATGAATGGAAGGATGGACATAGCGTTTGGAGTATCCTTACGGGGTATTCCAATTAAAGGTAAGCAAGCTCACCATTGGTTTCAAAGATTAAGATTTTTAGAAAAGTCAGGATATCTCAATGACCCTAGGGCATAAGGAAAGGGGCCCCTCGATTCCGGCGGAGTTCAAAAATTTTGGAATGCTAAGGATCCCTCAGAATCGTTAATGGAAACCGGGAGGGGTAAAAAATGAAAGAGATAAGAACCACAGATAAATTGATTATCACTGTTGCTCCTACAGGCGGTTTGCATGGCAAAGAAGTACACTCGAAACTCCCGGAGCAACCTGACGAGATTGCGCAGGCAGTATATGAGAGTTGGAATGAGGGTGCGGCCATTGCACATATCCATGCAAGAACGCGAGATGCAGGAAAGCCTACGAACGACCCGGACATATTACGTGATATTGACCGAAGAATAAGGGAGAAAAATTGCGATATCATTATCTTACATAGTACTGCTGCTGATTTTATTCCACAGTTACCGGATGATAAAAGGATTAAAGCAATAGAAATGAATCCTGAGATGGCATCGTTGAGTGTTACATGGCCACGGGTGGCGCCAATTGGAAAAGAGAAAATGGTCGTTGTGATATCCATGGAGGAAATAGAATATAGCGCGAAAACTATGTTGGAGCGCGGAATAAAGCCAGAACTCGAGGTATACAGTCCGGTTGTGATGGAAGATATTGACGGGATGATCGCCAAGGGCGTTGTGAAGAAACCATGCTGGATCAACTTTTGCTTTGGAATGCGGCGAGCCAACCCAGGATACATGAATTTTTCTCCTCAGATGCTGATGCATTTGATAGATTTACTCCCTCCAGATTCTTTGTTTAATGTAATGGGGGTAGGAAGTCAGGAATTACCAGCTACTGCGCTATCCATCTTATTGGGGGGGCACGTTCGTGTTGGTTTTGAAGATAATGTTTATTATCAGAAGGGAGAGTTGGCTGAAAGCAATGCCCAATTGGTAGCGAGAATAGCTCGTATCGGCCGGGAACTCGGTTGCCAGATTGCAACACCCAAAGAGGCCAGAGAGATACTAGGGATTCCCCAATTGTTAAGGTAGCAAATGACTATCGCCAATAGTCTTTAGGTGGGCGAAATATGAGATGTTTTTCCAACAAAGGGGAAACTCTAAGAAGTATTTAGTCTAAAGGAGGCGGTTTCCTTGCGAAATAACTCCAAATATGATTTTGCCAATCATGGTAGGTGATGAATAGGAGGTGGAATAATGGGACTTGATTACCAAAAAGAGGGCCACATGGCTGTTTTTACCATCAACCGGCCAGAAGCAAGGAATGCTTTCAATACTCAAATGCTGCAAGAAATGTACGAATCAATGATGGATTTCCGCAATGATGCCAATGTGTGGGTGGGTATCATAACGGGTGCAGGAGAAAAAGCCTTTTGTGGCGGCACAGATGCTAAAGAGAGGTTACCCATTCTAAAGGAACATCGTGGCAGCCCTGAGGTAACACCCGCAAACCCAATGCGTGGGCTCGAACTGTGGAAACCACTCATTGCCGCTGTGAATGGGTTAGCCCTAGGGATGGGTTTTGAATTAATGTTAGCATGCGATATAAGAATTGCTTCAGAAAATGCCCGCTTCGGCCTGCCGGAGGTGACTCTGGGCTTAATTCCTGGACAGGGAGGAACCCAGAGGTTGACTCGAATGGTTCCATGGTGTAAGGCAGCAGAGATGATACTTACAGGAAAAATAATGGATGCTCACGAAGCAAACCGCATCGGGCTAATCAATGAAGTCGTCTCACCCGGTGACCTCATGGCTAGAGCAAAGGAATGGGCCGATACAATTTGCCAGGCAGCACCCCTTGCGGTAAAAGCAGCTAAAGAAGCGATGATCAGAGGTTATAACATGGATCTGAATGACGGACTGCGGCTGGAAAACACTTTGGTGAGTTACCTTGTCGGCTCAGAGGACTTCGCTGAGGGAATTAAAGCGTTCGCTGAAAAGAGAAAACCTGTTTATAAAGGAAAATAAATGGAGTAGAAGGAGCAAACGTCATGGACATCAGAGAAAGGATCAAAAAGGTAGGAGTCGTTGGATGTGGAACGATGGGCTCCGGAATTACCCAGGTGTGTGCTCAGTCCGGCTATCAGACAATAGTATCAGAAATGAGCGAGGAGCTCTTGAAAAAAGGGATTGCTTCTATTGAATCTTTCTTAAGGAAGGGAATAGAGAGAAATAAAATAACTCAGCAAGAAAAAGAATTTACAATGGCTAACATTAGTGGCGTTAACGATTTGAAATATTTTTCTGATTGTGATTTGATCATCGAAGCTGCCAGTGAAGATCTGAGTTTGAAAAAAAGAATATTTGCTGACCTCGATAGAATTTCCCCGGACCGCACGATTCTCGGAACCAATACTTCAAATTTGTGTATTATGGAGATTGCCTCGGTCACTAAGAGACCTGAAAAGGTTTTAGGATTGCATTTTATGAACCCTGTACCACTCATGAGGCTAGTGGAACTTGTTAAATCCATTCTTACGAGGAATGAGACTTTAGAAATGGCTAAGGAATTTACGAAGTCAATAGGCAAGGATTTCATCATCGCCTCAGACACCCCAGGTTTCATCGTGAACCGTTTAAACTCTCCTTTTATGCTTAATGCTATCCGAATGTTCGAAGCTGGCATCGGTTCCATAGAAGACATGGATAAGGCAGCGACGTTAGCATTAGGCCATCCCATGGGGCCTTTTACACTGATGGATTTCGGTGGACTTGATATGATGTATAGCTCTGTTAAACAGAGATATGAGGAGCTTCCCATCCCTGAATTTATGCCCCCTCCCCTCTTGAAAAGGATGGTTCTCGCGGGCAGATTTGGGAGAAAGACGGGAAAGGGTTGGTATGAATATAACGAGAAGGGTGAAAAAGTAGGGGTGATAAAATTGGAAAAGCTCAGTCATTAGAATATGGCAAGGCTTTTCTATTTAAGAATTTAAGGTTCAGAGCAAAAGAAATCAAAACATTTCAACTTAGGGGAGCCGATAATGAAAAGGATTCAAATGATAAGGGGTGCTAACAAATTGGTGGAATATTTACAAATATATGTCATGAACCAAGTGAACACCCTCATCTTTTGAAAGGAACTTAAGAAAAGGAGAGATCAATTGTTGCTAAGAGATATTCTCATTTCAAATGGTCATAGGTACCCAAACAAGTTAGCCCTCGTTGATGGGGACCATAGAGTGACTTGGAAGGAGCTAAACGATAGAGTAAACAAATTATCTAACGGGTTACTCCATTTAGGGTTAGCCAAAGGAGATAGAATTGCTATCCTTTCCGAGAACTGTCATCAGTATGCGGAATTGCTTTTTGCCTCAACCAAAATCGGGGTGATTTCAGTTTGTTTGAATTATCGATTTTCTCCTGAGCAATTATTGCGGATGATGAAGATTTGTCGACCCAAGGGAATTATTGTCCAGGGCAAGTTTAGGGGAAATATTGAAGCCATGCGTTCCGAATTATCTTATATTGAAAAGTTTATCGGATTGGGAGAAGGGCATGGGTATGAAACCGATTTCGAATCTTTGGGCAGTCCATCATCTAACAAAGAGCCGACCGTTGAGCTAGATGAAGATGACGGTTATGCCATTTGTTTTAGCAGCGGGACGACGGGTGAGCCGAAGGCTGCCTTGATCAGCCATAGAAATAGAATGACGAATTGTATCCAAACCAGCCTGGCCCACAATGCAACAAGAGACAATATTATCTTACTTCCTTTTGCTATGTATACCTCCGCCTCACAGCAATTTCTATTTTCTTATGCCTTTTTAGGAGCGACTCTGGTGATTATCAACTTTACTCCCAAGGATTATCTTGAAGCGATTGAACGGGATAAGGCAGATGCTATCATGATCAATCATACCTTTTTTACATTAATCAAAGAATATCTGGAAAAGAGTAAAAGATCTTATGACCTTCGTAGTGTTAAGATGGTCCGAAGCGCTGGTCAGACATTATCCTATGAACAGTGGAAGGAAGTCCTTACATTTTTCCATTATCCTCAATTGAATAAGGGATTTGTCATGACTGAAGCCGGATTGGTAACCTCCGGTATTCCCGAGGAGTACAGGGCATGGTCAGGCCCAGACGCATCTGAAGAAGAAAAAAGGAAATTCAATTCTTTGGGGAAGACTTTGATGGACACTCAAATACGTATTGTAGACGAAAATGATCAGGAGGTACCCATCGGTGAAATTGGAGAGCTTCTTGTCAAGGGGGAAAATGTAGTGAAAACTTTTTGGAATCAACCCCATGTGACTGAACAGGTCTTGAGGGATGGGTGGCTTCGCACCGGTGACCTGGCTATGATGGATGAAGAGGGATACATGTACCTCGTGGGAAGGAAAGACGACCGCATACGTACGGGAGCCTACAATGTCTACCCTATAGAGATTGAAGAGGTGATGAAACGCCACCCTGCCGTTATGGAGCCAGCGGTATTCGGGATCACTGACGAACGCTGGGGCGAGATGATTATGGCTGCGGTGATTATTAAAGAAGGATATCAGGTGACGGAGGAGGAGTTAAAGGAACATTGTCGTAAATACCTTGCGAGGTATCAGGTTCCTAAGAATATCTTCTTTGTCGAGGATTTTCCTCGGCACCCTGTATGGAAAAGAGTCCTCAAGAAGGAATTGGCTCAACAATTGATCGGCAAATAGAATTCCATAAGTAAAAAGGGTATAAAATGGATTTTAAGCTGACAAAGGAACAGACCGATATTCAGAACGCTGCTAGAAAGTTTGCGGTAACTGAATTCGAAAAGAATTACGTATTAGAATTGGATCGGACCCATAAATTTCCATGGGAGATATGGAGAAAGGCCGCTTCACTCGGGTTTGTCGGGCTTGATATACCGGAGGAGTATGGTGGACAGGGTTATGGCCTCATGGAAAATGCATTAGTTAGGGAACAATTCTGTTGCTACGGTGGGGGAGTGGCCAACAGTATTATGGGAAGTTATATGGGCTCGAAGATTATCCTAAGAAAAGGAAGTGAAGATCAAAAAAGAAGGTATCTTCCTCCCCTGTTTAGGGGGGAAGCTATTTCTTCAGCGGCTTTCACCGAACCTGACAGAGGGAGTGACCTGATTAGCGGACCATTGTCGACAACTGCTGTGAGAGAAGGGCAGGACTACATTATTGATGGAACCAAAACCTTTATCTCTTTTGCCAGTATTGCAAAATTTGCAGTGGTCCTCTGTCAAACGGATCCAACAAGTACTCCGTCTTATCATGGGCACAGCACAATTATCGTTGAAATGGATAGACCAGGGGTGGAAATAACCGAGATGGAAAAGATGGGCTGGAGAACGAATCCCTGCTGTGAAGTAGCTTTCGTTAATGTGAGGGTTCCAGAAGAAAATCTAGTAGGAGAAGAGGGCCGAGGATTTTATCAAACAATAGATCTTCTTGACGAGACGAGGATAAACATTGGAGCCTCAGCCGTAGGTATGGCGCAAGGAGCCTTTGAGAGGGCCCTGCAATATGCGAAAACAAGAGAAGCCTTTGGTCGTAAAATAGGGGCATTTCAAGCAATTTCCCACAAACTTGCTGAAATGGCAACTTATATAGAAGCCGTCCGACTATTAGTCTATAAGGCTGCTTGGGATTTTGATAACGGAGAAATTGACCCTAAACTTTCTTCTATGGCAAAATGGTTTCCGACAAACATAGCAGTGAAGATAGCGGATGAAGCCATTGAAATAATGGGTGGCCATGGCTATATGGCAGAGAGCGAGGTGGAACGTTTCTACCGAGATGCGCGTGGGGCCGAGATCTATGAGGGAACTCGGGAGATCCAAAAGAACACGATCGCGAGGTTTCTACTTGGCAAACTAAGGTAGAAACGGAGATGGGTTTGAGCCTAATAACTATTAAAGAAGCCCGAATGAATATTACCGTCCATCCTGTCATCGGTTCGGATGGAATTTGGGTCTGGGTCTGCGATAACTATCTGGTGACGGAATCTGGTGTCGATCCCTTACATAAATCTCTTCAGGAAATTTTTTCGATTTAGGGAAAGCCGTGCCTCTCCATTTTGAATAACTGGGTGGAGGTGAAAGGGATTCAAGGAGGAAAGATGCTGTGAACACTCACCTGCTCATACTCGACCCATCTGCGGAGAAGTATAAGAAAGCCTTACAGCCTAAATTCCCCGAGGTGGTCATTCATGCAACTACCCAAGAAGAGGGGGTTGGAGCGTTTATTGAGAAAATGCATGTCCTCCTTACTTTTAGGATTTCAGACGATCTGATCAAGAAGGCCGGAAATCTTCAGTGGATTCAGGCCATGGGAACAGGGGTGGATAGGCTCATGTACCTCCCTTCTCTTAGAAAGGAGGTCTTAATCACCTCCACTCGGGGAATCCATGGTCCACAGATGTCAGAGATGGCGCTTCTTCTTATGCTCTCCCTGAGCCGGAATTTCCCCCAGACCGTCCGGAATCAGGATCAAGAAATCTGGGAACGGTGGCCAGGGGAAATGCTTTACCAGAAAAAAGTTGGGATTCTCGGGATTGGGGTCATCGGAAGAGAGATCGCATTAAAGTGTAAGGCTTTTGGAATGACGGTCTTTGGGATTTCCAGAAGAGAAAAGAACCTCGACGCGATTGATTATTTTTATGGGCCAAAAGATCTCTTAAAGGTTATGAGTGAAGTGGATTATTTTATTATCGCTGTCCCACTCACCCCTGAAACACGAATGATGATCGGATCTCAAGCCCTTTCCTCAATGAAACCGACCGCATTTCTCATCAATTTAGCGAGGGGAGCGATCATTGATGAGGATGCCTTGGTTCATGCGCTGAATTCGAAAACGATTGCCGGTGCGGCCCTCGATGTTTTCTCTCAAGAACCACTGCCCAAAGAACACCCCTTCTGGAAAATGAGAAATGTGATCATAACGCCCCATATGGGCGGGTGGGTTACAAATTATGCTGAACAGGTCCTCGGAATATTCGAGGATAACCTTCAGCGATTCCTAAGGGGAGAAAGGGAGACTTTGGTAAACCTCGTAGAGCGGCATTAAACCCTCCCATCAGAAAAAGAAAGTCTACGTAATAAAAGGCCGGCGGATGACTTTATGAATATTTCCGAGATGTTGGCAAGAAATGCTAGGGTATTTCCAGAAAAGATTGCTCTCATCGAACGAGTGCCCAGTAAGAATTTAAGAACCCAAATCACCTGGAGAGAATTGGATGAAAGGGTAAACAGGATTGCAAATGCCCTTATCGTTCGCGGGATTGGGAAGGGAGATAGGGTGCTTCACTGGATGATGAACTCAATGCATTGGCTTGAAGCCTATTTCGGTATTATTAGAACAGGAGCCATTGCCACACCCCTCAACTTTAGATTTGTGGAAAAGGATTTTAAATACTGTGTGGATGTCGCAGAACCAAAAGCCGTGATCTTAGACGAACAGTTTGTCGAGAAGGTGAAAGCCGTTTCCCATCCCATGCTCCCCCCGCAAAGATGTATCGTAAACGGTCTGTCCGTTCCTCCTGGTATGGAAAGTTTCGAGGGTGTGATTGCTGAATCTAACTCCAACACGGTGAGGACAGAGATCAAAGATGAAGATTCATGCGGGCTTTATTTTACATCGGGTACCACTGGAGTTCCGAAGCCAATTCTCCTGACACACAAGAATATGGAATGTGCAGCGATCACAGAAGTGGCTCACGGACTTCGAATACCCGGGGATCTCTGGGTGACCTTGAAACCCCTCTATCACACAGGAGACTGGATACACTGGCTCGCAAGCCTGATTCTCGGTGGAGGATCGGTCATACAGGGGGGTAAGATTACCCCTCGTGCAATTTTCGAGGTCATGGATGAAGAGAGGGGCACTGTGGCCATGCTCCTCGTGCCCTGGCTCCAGGATATATTAACTGCCTTAGAGAGTGATGAAATAAAAGTTGAGGATTACGATCTAAGCTGCTGGCGTCTTGTTCTTTTTGGAACCCAACATGTCCCTCCACATCTTGTTCTCCGTTGGAAAAAAACTTTCCCAAACATGCTCTATGAGGTCAATTATGGCCTGACTGAAGCCTCTGGGCCTTGTTGCATCCATCTCGGGATTGGGAATGAACATAAGCTCGGCTCCATTGGGAAAGCGGGTTTCAATTGGGAGGCTCGAATCGTCAATGAGAATGGAAAAGATGCTCCTCCTGATGAAGTTGGCGAGATTATAGTGAAGGGTAACGGTGTGATGCGCGAATACTACAAAAACCTAGAAAAAACACTGGAAACCATAAGGGAAGGTTGGTTATATACCGGTGACATGGGGAAGATGGATAGCGATGGGTTCATATGGTTTGTGGACAGAAAGAAGGACGTCATTATCTGTGGGGGCGAAAATGTCTATCCCATAGAGATAGAAGATACCCTCCAGAGTCACCCTAAGGTCCACGATGTGGGCGTGATAGGCCTCCCCGATGAGAGGCTAGGAGAGATCGTCGTAGCCATCATTGAACTTAAGCCGAACGTGTCCCCATCCACTGAGACGAAGGAAGAACTCACCCGCTTCTGTGAGGAGAGTCTACCGAGGTACAAGCGGCCTCGGCACATCATCTTTGATACGGTCCTGAGAAATCCTACGGGTAAAATAGAAAAATCGATCATCAAACGGAAATATCGTGACTTGTGTGCTGTATGAGACCCACTCGATTTACTAAAGAAATAGTGGAGGAGTATGTCAGAAAGGGATATTGGGAGTCCACTTTAATATCTGATTATTGGGACCAGAATGCGGTCCTTTATCCCAATGAGGAAGCCATTGTTGACGAGCATGTCAGACTCACATGGTCGCAGGCAAAGCAGCAAATTGATAGAATTGCACTAGGGTTATTAGAACTTGGTATTCAAAAGGATGAAAAGATCGCCCTGCAGTTATGCAATTGCGTGGAGCACTTCACATTCAGGCTTGCCTGCGAAAAAGCTGGGATTGTTGTTGTAACATTACTCCCCACTTTCCGGCACACCGAGGTCTCGAAAATTCTTGAGCACACTCAGCCGATTGGAATCGTCATCCCACTGGAATTTAGGAGTTTTGATTACCTCAAGATGATCCAAGAAGTTCAAAAAGATTTGCCCTCACTTAAATTCATTTTCACGGTAGGAGATGATGGTCCTGAAGGAACTTATTCACTTAGAGAGATGGCAGACCGCCCCATTGAAAAGAAATACCCTTCGGATACCCTTCAGAAAACAAAATTTGGCCCCTTTGAGACTTTTCAGATAGCGACAACTACCGGGACAACGGGCATGGCGAAGTGTGTTGAATTTGCCTCCTGCGTTCGTCAGTTTACAGGCAAAGTCATCGCGAAAAGGCTGAAGATGACAAAAGAAGACGTGGTGGGGGCCTTTGCCCCAGTGATCGCCGGCGGCTGTTACAATGAGGCTTATCGGGCTGCTCCGATGGTTGGAGCTAAGATCGTCCTTGCAAGGTACTTCACCCCTGAAGAAATTCTTACATTGATTGAGCAGGAAAAAGTCACCATCATTGCCACTGTCTCAACCGTACTCATGAGAATTCTGGATTACCCTCAATTTGATAGGTTTGATCTGAGCTCTCTTCAAATCGTGAAACATGGCGGAGCTCCACTCCCCTATGATCAGGGGCTAAGGGTTTGGGAGAGATTTGGACGCCCGGTTCTACCTGCCTATGGTGGATTGGATGTTGGGACGATAAGTTCATCTTCTGCTGACCTTCCTAAGGAGATTCTTCTGGAGGCCGTAGGCAAACCACTTGATGGAATTGAAATCAGGTTACTTGATGAGGATAATCAAGAGGTTCCTGTCGGGGAGACAGGAGAGGTAGTCGTGAGGGGACCTCATTGTCAGCCAGGTTATTATAGGGATCCTGAAGCGACTCAAGAGGTATGGAAAGACGGTTGGTTTCATACAGGCGATCTTGGCAGTTTTGACTCTGAAGGAAGGCTGACGATCAAGGGAAGGAGCAAAGATATCATTATCCGTGGGGGGCAGAATATTCATCCTTTTGAAATCGAAAAAATCCTTAGCGGACACCCGAAGATACTGAAGGCTGCTGTCGTCGGCATGTCCGATGCTGAAATGGGCGAGAGGGTTTGTGCTTATGTTGTTCTGAAGTCAGGAGAAAATTTCAGCTTTTCGGAGATGGTTCAATATATAAAAGATCAAGGGATAGCAGCCTTTAAGATCCCGGAGAGGCTGGAGGTCTTAAGCGACCTCCCTCTCATTGGAGGGATCAAGGTAGATAAAAAACGATTAAGACAAGATATTGAATCCAGGCTCAGAGAAAACCGTCTTTCCTTACTTAAGAATCATTCATTGAAAAAAGGGCCGGGGCTTTAGTCTTTTTTCCTAAGTGGAGCCCCTCGGGCTGAAGACCATCGCTTCTCCACATGTTCGTAGTGCGGAACCCTCCGAAGCATACCCCACTGCGCTCGTGTGAGCTTCGTAGGGTACCCTCAACCCGTTCATCCGCGGTCTTAAAAACCGTGGCTTTCTGCGTAGGAGGGCAAAATACCAATGGGTCGTCAATGGGTTTCTATTTCAGTATCAGAGGAGAATGTCTCGTAATGGTTGATTTTCATTAAGAATCGTACTCATCAGTGATTCAGTACCTGGGCAGGAGAATCTTGATTTGCATTTAAGATGTAGAAAATAATGATTGCTGAACAAGGAGAATAGAATGAGTATCCTATTTGAACCCTCGAACATAATGAACATGAGCTTAAGAAACCGGTTTGTTAGGTCAGCCACCTATGATGGCTTTGCAAATGATGGGTATGTGACTGAGAATCAAACGAACCTCTATGCAACGGTTGCTAAAGGGGGCGTCGGTCTGATCATTACGGGGATCACTTATGTTCATCCCTCTGGGCAAATTTCCAAATTTCAGAATTCTATTGCAGGAGATGAATTTATCCCCGGGTTAAAAAAATTAACTCAAACCGTGCATCACGAGGGAGCAAAAATTGCTGTACAGTTGTTTCATGCAGGAAGAGAGGCGATATTTCCTCGTTCAAGGCAAGAAGTTCCATTGGCTCCATCCCTTCTTGAAACAGACCCTTATCATGAAAGGGAATACCGGGTTATAAGAGAAGATGAAATCTGGGAGATCATTCATGCGTTTGGTGAGGGAGCAAGAAGAGCAAGAGAGGCCGGGTTTGACGCTGTTCAGCTTCATGCGGCTCATGGCTATCTACTAAGTCAATTTCTGTCTCCATTCACAAATCGCCGGCAGGACGAATGGGGTGGCAACCTGGAGAATCGCCTTCGCCTTCACCGTGAAATATATCAAAATATCAGACGGAAGGCTGGAGAGGATTATCCCGTACTTGTAAAAATCGGAGTCCAGGATGGTATTCCAGAAGGACTGGCATTTGATGAGGGAAAGCAAGCTGCTAAGTTGTTAGCCGCATTAGGATATCATGCCTTGGAAATCAGCCAGGGGTTAAGAGGATTAGGTTATGAAAATTCAGAATTCAAGACAAATATCAATGACATTAACCATGAGGCTTACTTTCGGCAGTCGTGTAGAGAGATAAAGAGAGAGGTAGATGTTCCTGTGATATTGGTTGGTGGGCTGAGGACTTTCAAACTAATGGAGGAAATCATACGGAACAATGAAAGCGATTTTATCTCTCTGAGTCGCCCGTTCATAAGGGAACCTGACATTTTAAATAAATGGAAAAAAGATGATTCCTATAGAGCAACATGCATATCCTGCAATCAGTGCTTTGACGGTCTATTGAAACGTGAAACATTGCGATGTTTTCAAGAAGATAGAGAGACGCACCGCAAAGCAAAGGATATTCACAATAAGAACTGAGGTCATTTTTTTAGACTGGGCTGGGGGGAATCTATTTTGCTCTACGTAAAACGGGTGTCATCGTTGTGCCTATTTCTACCAGAATAAAGGGTCACGAACTTGCCTATGTCATTGATCATCCTGATGGAAGGATTTTTTTAGATCGTAACCAATTCGTCTGTTGCTTGATTAAGACGCCTGTACCCTTCAGGGGTAATCACATAGGTTTCGCCTACAAACATCTGCGTATCCCCAACTCCGCCAAGAATAGGATGAAATATGAACACCATTCCCGGTTTCAAAACGTCTTCACTCTCAGGAGATATTCTACCCTCTATAAGATTAAGACCACAGAGGTGGCCCATCGGAGGACGAAGTTCAAAGTTTTCCGATTCGATCACTTTCTTGGCCTCGCTAAGGGCATCGCCCAATTTTATCCCTGGTCGAAAATATTTGGTTGCAGCCTCAATGGCAGCACGAGCGACACGGTTATAATCGGCAAGAAGCTGGTTTTGCCTTCCAATGGTTACGACACGCACCAATTGATCCCAATATCCCCCATAGCGAGGGGTGATCTCGAATAAAACGCTGTCCCCTACCTCGA
>Ga0209427_10000725_pt1 | contig 36120 bp, 41 predicted proteins | sample DeeMarSWOR136_30_FD_187465 | JGI IMG/M metagenome (GOLD analysis project Ga0209427, IMG submission 187465) | Marine sediment microbial communities from White Oak River estuary, North Carolina - WOR-1-36_30 (SPAdes) (version 2) | ecosystem: Environmental > Aquatic > Marine > Intertidal zone >...
CAGCACAAAGCTCATCGAGCTCGGGATTGGAGTACTTACCGACGTTACCTACTCCCTCGGTGCCGAGCTCTTCGCAGATAACCAGGAGGCTGCTGTTATATCTAAGACCTCTTCTGCCGTTCCCAGCGTTTCACCCAGAAGCTGGCTGCGCCATATTTTTGCCTCGCCAGTGTTTTCGTCCCTACCAGAAATGTAAAGATTCCCATTAAAAACACGAACAGTATACAATGTGATTGAAAACGAAGTAATTTTTGTTGTCGTTTGATCTGGTTTTATAAGATAGATATCTTTATCACACGATACCCAGATGTTTCCATTCGCATCAAAATCAAGGTCTTGTGGGACGCCAGGTAAATTCGTAAATGTACCCTCAACACCATCGGGTGTTATTGTCGCAATTTTTTTAACACGACCGGCTGCAAATGCAACATAGATTGTATTACCGGGGCCCATTTTCATGCCATTCGCCTTTAAAAAACCGACATCGGCATAATGGGTGGTGGCACCATCAGTTGAAATTTTCTTGATTATTTTACCGTCTATTGATACGTAAACATTGCCAATTTTATCGACAGCAATGGCATAAGCCATTTCATTTTTTTCTGCTAAATTACCAACAATTGCAACCGCTGGTTTCAGTTTATAATATACAGGATCACTAAATAATTCTGCGCCATGAACTGCAATTTTAATTTTCAGAGAATCACCTACAATATTCGGGGATTTAATTGTGATTTGCGCTTCGGAAGCGGCTATAACATCTGCGCTTTTATTACCAACAAAAACCAGGTTTTCTTCGGGAGTGATTGAAAAATTGTGACCCTTAATAACTATCTCTCCTACTCCTGCATAAGTACTATCATGAGGGATGATTTCATCAATGATAGGAAATGGCTTGCTTATTTCACTTTCATTCCATAGACTGGCTGGATAGTCATTTTCACAATTGGCTAAAAAGATAGTTATTATTGCTATAATAAAAAGCGAAAAGAAGCCTTTGTTCATCTTTGTTCTCTTTTTATGAAATCAATTTTGTGAGAAAACGCTTTAAATTTTCGGGTTTCATTTGGATAAAAGCCTTACGGCTTAATCCCATAACTTAACTCCACGGCTTAATACCGCGGCTTAATTCCATAAAGCGTTACTGAATTGTTATAAAATTATCGAATGACTACAAATTTTTTATAGATGCTATCACCTCTTCGATATAATAATGCTCCAGTTTCTGGATCTTGATAATCTTCAGTAACAATAAAATATACGATATATACGCCACTAACAATCACCTGCCGAGATGAGGTTATTGAATTCCATACGTCATCTCCACTTCCATCTTCATGCCTTATTGTTTCGATTAAATCGCCACGTTCAGTGTAGATTTTTATAGTACAGTGACCGGGTATATTTAAAAACATGATCTTATCAGGCTCGCCAGGGTATTGAAACTCCTTAGCTCTTATGTTAAAGGGATTGGGTACAACTCGAATGCCTGCTAAATTTTCCCCGGGTTTACGGCGTAAATAGGCTGGTTCCGTGGTTCGGGTATAAAATCGACTGCTATGAAGCGCACCAGTCGGATTTGCTTCTCCTGTTGTGTTTTTGCTACCATCGTTATAAGCAACAATATAGTAGTAATATGAAAATCCTCGAACTGCTGAAGTATCTTCATAACTGGGAACACCTGGTCCACAGTTGTATATTTCTTCATAAGTCGTATCTGGCTTTCCTATGGCCCGATAAATTTTATACCCGGCAAAATCTGATTCACTCTCGGATGGACTTGCGCTCCAGGAGATTGTAATTCGATCACCACCAGAAAGAACCTCAAAGACAGGCGGAGGTTGTGGAGGTCGTGGAATACTATAGTTCATGTCGAAATTTCTTTTTGCTCGACCGAATGTCAACAAGATTGAATCTTTACCAGTATATACCCAGGCATTTTTATATTCATCTTTATTCGTAGTCGTTGAACCATCTGGCAAGTTAAAAGGACCGGTGTCGGATGGATCATCATAGGCTTTTTTCCATCGCATCCCAATTTGTTCGCACATTTGCCGGTTCAAACCGTTAACCGCTTCGGCTTCTATTATGCTAATACTCTCACCTGGCTGCAAATCAAACGGTCCATAACAAATCCAAAGATTTGTCCCTCCAAGATCATTATGAACGGTATATGGGTCAGGATGTGAAGCCATATAAGTCTCATCAAACCGTTCTGTACCACCCAATCCTCTATGGGGAGTTCCGCTCAACATTTTATATAATTGAATCATATTATCTTCGTAATCGGCAGACATATCACCCAGGCTTGGATAAGTATCACCGGCGTGCCATCCCAAAACCACCGGTTGGTTTGGATCATCAGATTTGTCGGTGGCGCTTTTATCCACATGTAACACCACAATTCCCGCATGCTGCGGCGCACAAAGACGACCATTTCCAGCCAGGTCCGGTCCTCCAATATTATCAAATGGATTGGTGGCTGCCTGTCCTGCCCAGCAAAATCCACAACGAAGCCATTGTACAATTGGATTTTGTTCTGTAATTATGTCATTTGCATGAAGTGGATAATCTTCGCCTCGTTTGGTCACCCAGGTATGTTGGCCGTAGGACTGGGGGCCACCGATCTTAAATGATCCTTCTCTGCAAACGCTGTAGCGAATTCCCCAGCCAATTCGAACACCTTTTAGTGGCGCGTTCAATTCAATTTCAGGGTCATAATCGACATTTCCGGTGTTCGTAAACGTAAATTCCTTAATAAAGTAATTGTCATGGTATTGCTGACTGAAGGCATAAATTCGTCTTGTTTGCGTGAGTCCCATTGAGGTATTGACGACATTTGTAATGACTCGATCTGGTATTTGATTTACATCAACTGAATCAACATCCCCCAAAAAAATTGCACTGATATTGTTACCGTCCACATAAATCATTGGTGGTTCAAATTTAGTAGTCTGGGTAAGCTCTACTGGAAATAGGGTAACATCTACATAATCATCCTGGGCGAAATATATACCGTATGCTTCATAATATTTTCCATCAGCATTGGTGAAATCCTGAACAGCTATCCATGCTCGTTTGATTACAGCATTATCCTGATAAAGGTAATCTGCTGGCCAGATCAATCCCTCGTAATAAACATTATTCCAGGCACGTTCTGAACCATAAGCTGAGAAATGATTTTGTAATGAACCGATCCGAACATATCTTTTTTCGGTGCCTGCTACCTGGGCAGAAACAGGATTTACCTGACTAAGGATATGAAATTTTATCATAAAACAAAGTAAAGAAAAAATTGTGATGTATTTTTGAATTCTTATTCTCACAGTACTTCTTCCTTATCATGGAATTCAATTAGAAATTAATCGTAACGCCAAAAGTAAAACGACGTGGATACAGAAAAGCAAGAGATTTAATGTTTGGCATATCGATATAAGATTTGTTCTCTTTTCTTTTATCATTTCTTGCTTTTATTTCGGGATCGTTATTGGGATTAGGCTCCAATGGATCATAAGCAACTCCTGGCGGACGATAATCTCCGACTTTATCATTTCCATGTTCTACACCCTTTTCCCAGGAAAAATTTAATGATTCAAGATAAGCATTATAGTCTTTTTCATCAGCAAAACCGGTATAATTCTGGTATTCAAACAGACCTGCTGCCATATATCTTACATTGAAAACGTTGGCAATATCTACATAGAATTGAATATTGCTCCTTTTTACTTCGAATAATTTGGAGAGACGAAGATCCACGTTGTGCCAATCTTTCCACTTGACATTATCTACAACACCAGGTATGCTATAAGGATTATATGTTTCATATCTACCAGTTTTCCATTCAGCCAATATATTCAAGTTCCACCCTCCCAGCGGATAAAATCCTATCCATTCAGGACCGTAATTATCGGGCGTATGAAAATCGATATTGGCGCGCGCATAAGGCCTGGGATGCGGTCGCTCTTGATATGGATTTAATTTTATATAAGCGCGCTGTTCAGTCGGATTTTCATAATATCTTGTCAATCCAAAATATCCAGAAGTTCTTACATCATAAGTATAATTTATGAAGCCAGAGAGCCATCTGCCTACCAGTTTTGTAAGTGTAATTTCAAAACCGCGAATGTCTGCGTAATTGTTATTGGCTGCTACATCATATTGAACTGTATTCTTAACATTTTGATAATAAATCCAGCCAATTTGATTTGTCACGTCTTTATAATAAGCGGCTATATTTAAGAGAAGCAGATCGAATAAATTTTGTGAAAAGCCCAATTCATAAGCAACCGTTTTTTCTGGCATAAGGTTTGGATTTCCAATCGATGTGACCAAGCCGTTATACTCTCGCTGGAGTCTAAATCTATATGAAGAAGCCGGTTCAGAAAGAAAATGACCATAATTGAAATACAATTTGGAATCTTTTGTTATTGGATGAGAAATTCCAAGTCGCGGACTCCAATCCCAGGTTGCCTTAACATCTTCTGTCGGTACTTCATCCTCAATTAAGTTTCCATATCCGGCAGTAAAATATGTATCATAATCACCGAATTTATATCGTTTAGAGTTTGGATTATAATGATCTAAACGGAAACCAAGATTTGCAATAAATCCCTGAAACTCCATTTTATCCTGTACATAGATACCCATTCTAAAAGGAGAAACATTATATTCCATGCTTCGTGTCCAGGTCTTCATCGAGGGACTATATGTTGAAGATTTAATATCATAATTATTATATACGATATCTAAACCAGCTTTAATCTGGTTCTTTAAATTAAGCTGAGTTGTTATATCGAATCGTAACATGATTGTCGAATTAACCGTACTATCTCGACCTAAGTTCATCCACCCTCCCATGCTCATCCCATCAATTCCCGGCACACCCCATCCCCAATAGCCAAAAGGAGCCTCATCAGCGAAATATCCTGGAACGATTTCGTTTATCTTTGTTGTATCCCTTCCCGTCATTTGAAACGTATGATACCGATTAATCATATTTTGGATGTTGAGTTCATAAAAGGTTTGTGGATTAACAACATTTGTAAATTTGATCCCAAACATATTTCGATAAATAGAACTCGGACTATAATAGCCGGGCATATAAAGGACACTATTTCCACTACCGCTATGTACTAAATTTGCAACTTCTTCCTGAATGTTTAGCACTCGCCCTGTTGGAGTTGTTTTCCAGCTATAGGGCGAAGCGGAGTAGTTCTCACCATATAGACCAGTTAATGTTAATTTAATTGAAGAAGTCAAATCCGCAGTAAGTTTTAATTGGGTATGGTTTTCAGAGTAGCTGTCTCTTGAAAGGGGGAAGACGAACATATCCCTGTCACGGAAATGGGAAACATGAAATCTAAGACCTCCCAACTTGTCTCCGACAAATGGTACTGGTCCTCCCAATCCCAAATCAACAACATAATCAGGTCTCTTAATATCCCCCTGACGTCGATGTTGCCATTCATATAAACGTTTTGCTCCTTTGGGAGTTAAATCATTAGTCGGATCATTATCTTGCAATAGAGCGGAGGAGACGGCGTTCCAACCTTCAAATTGTGGGTACTGCCTTTGAGTGTAATCATCCCACGCTCCATTATTTGTTCCAGTCCAACAGACATCTGGATCCATATAGGGACGATTAAAATAGGAATAAGGATCATAGACCGAGGCTCCAAAATGCTTTGGCGCGGCTGGACTAAATCGGATTGTAGCCGTTGCACTATAGCGGTTACGTCCCCCTTCTTTAGTGACAACATTAACGAGACCCGAGCGTAAGTTCCCATATTCGGCATTGAATCCACCGGTTTGAATTTGAATCTCCTGCACCGAACTTAAGCTGACGGCTGCATAAGGAATATTCGAACGTTCATCATTAAGTGATAATCCATCCACCATAAATACGGTCTGATTTGCGCCGCCACCACGCACCCGAATTCCCTCTCGGTCTTGTTCAATTCCAGCTTGAAGGGAAAGCACTTGTTTCACATTCTGAACCGGCAAGCTTTCAATGGTTTTAGATGAAATATTCATCTGGCTGTTAGAAACATCCCTGGCAACTACGGGACGCTCAGCAACAACAACTACTTCCTCGCCGGCTAACACCTCAGTTTTAAGCTTCCCATCAATATTGGTCGTTAAATCAATTACCACACGCACATTTTGAACACAATATTCTGCATAGCCAATCATCGAGAACTTCATATCATAAGTTCCAGGTGGGACATTAAGGATCACATAATTACCCTCAATACCGGTTGCCGCTCCGATAGTAGTTCCTTCTATAACTACGTTTACACCGGGAAGTGGCATTCCGGTTTCCGCATCAGTGACTTTACCAGCAATTTTCCCACCAGTACCTGCCAATGCAGACGTTGATATATACAGTAGTAATGCCAATATCAAAAAGGATTTCCTACCCATTCGGTAAATCTCCTTTATTCGAAAAAGCTAAATGAAATGGTATCAAAATGAAAATTTAAAAGATATTCGATTGATATCATCGAAAACTTCAAATGGAATATAGGAATAATCAACAGCAAATCCAAATTTTTTGAAACCGATACCCGCGGTAAAATCATATTCATCTTGACTGGTAATATATCCGCATCGAAGTGCTACCATATTCATAAAAACATATTCAGCGCCAATATTTAGATATTCGGAATAGGAACGCGGGTGTACTGCATCAACAGAAATGAATAGAGAATGATAGTCAGGCGTGTCTGCCAGAAAATCAAAAGCGTTCATGGAAACACCAATTTTAAATGTTAGCGGTAATTGGAAGCCTTCTTTTTCGTATTTAATCTCTCTTGAGAAATTTCTCACGGTCATTCCAAAAGCTAAACTTTTAAAACCGGTTTTATAAATTGTGCCAAAATCAAAAGCAAACACATCTAACTTATATTTCTTTTTTTCAATGACAGTATCATCTGCTGTATATACTGGAACGAAACTTTCTCCCAAGTTTTGATAAACATATTTCACCTGTCCACCAACCGAAAATCTATCAGTTAACTGTCTGGCATAGCCCAAACCAATCATGTGAGCGCTTGGTTCTGGGAAGCCCAGCATATCGCCGATGTCTTCAAATCCCTGTTCATTTTCTGCTACACGAGTCCATTCAAATCTACCATAGTCAACCGTTAAAAAACTCAATCCAAAAACACCATATCGCCCTTTACCTAAGTTTAAAGCCATTGTGCCTGAATTGTATTTAATATCTGCAATCCAGTTCATGTTGCTAAACGAAAGATCGATTAATGAGTTCATTGCTGTCATTCCAGCAGGATTATAAAACAAAGCAACAGATGAGCCTTCAACTGTCGTGAAAGCTTCACCCATTGCCGTTGCCCTGGCATCGGTACCCACACTGAGGAATTGAAAACCGGTTTGCGCCAATTTCTTTTGTGAAAAACCATAAGGAATAAAAAGGGTGAATATCAGGTTTATCACAATAAACGTAGTTAAATATTTTTTCATATTATTTTTGAATTATATTGATGAGTTCACTCTAAAAAGGTACTTTGATGTCATTCTGAGCAAAGCGAAAAATCTCTTAAGTCATTAAAAAATAGAGGTTCCTCACTCTATCCTCTGTGGCGGATTCCGTTCGGAATGACAAAAATGAGCTTTTTAGAACAGATTCATTGATTGAATGAATATATTATGGCTTACGGCCGTAATACGGAGCTCCATTTTTACGAATTACAATTTTTAAAACATTAAATGAGCCGCTAAGCTGTTGTAGCGCATATATATCCTGTCCCTCGCCCCAACAAAAAGCAATAATCTTTGGTCCAATAAGTCCCGGGTATAGTGTTTTATGACTTCCATCGACTGGATTATAGGTAAAAATCGCATCCAGGTTATCCGTCGCGATGTACATTTCGCCATCTTCAGAGAAAGTAAACGAGTTTATCGTACTATTGTTCAACCAGGCAGCCGTCAGATCTAACACTTCTTCTTCCGTACCAAGTGTTTCGCCTTGAATCTGGCTCCGCCATATTTTTGCTACCCCGGTCGCTTCATCCATCCCAGATATGTAAAGATAGCCATCAAATACGCGAACAGTTTTTAAAGGTAATGAGAAAGTTTTGATCTGTGTTGGAGAGGCATCAGGTTTGATCAGGTAGATATCTTTATCCACTGAAATCCAGATATTCCCATCAGCATCAAAATCGAAATCCTGTGGCGCTCCTGGTAATGTAACATAAGTTCCTTCATTACCATCTGGTGAAATCGTAGCAATTTTCCTGACGCGACCTGCAGAAAAAGCTGCGTATAAAGTATAACCTGGACCCATTTTCATCCCACCATTGGGTGTAAGAAAACTCACGCTGGCAAGAGTTGTGGTAACATCCTCTGGAGTAATCTTTTTAATCAGTTTGCCTGTAAGGGAAACATAAACATTTTCATCTAAATCTACGGCAACAGCGTATCCTTCAGTCTCAGTTTCCAAAAAAGTACCAATCGTAGAGACAGACGGTTTTAATTTATAGAAAACCGGCTCACTATATAATTCAGCACCTAATACAGCAATTTTGACTTCTAAAGAATCACCAGTCACATTTGGAGTTATAATAGTGAGCTGGGTAGCAGAAGCTGTTATAACTTTTGCCTTGCTACCATCAAAGAAAACCAGGTTTTCATCTGGCGTTGATGAAAAATTGCTCCCTTTAATCGTCACCTCTTCAATCACTGCATAAGCACTGCCATGAGGAATAATGTCGGTGATTACCGGAGTTGGTTTACTTGGTTTATCGGGATCAAACAAGCTGGGTGTCACTTCCTTTTCACAACTCATAAAATAGGAAGTAATCACAATGAATAATAATAAGATATTAATTCTATACATGACTTTTTTCATTTCACTTCTCCTCTATTTGGGAATTTTATTCTATCCAACCCCCTTATGGTGGATCACAACGAGAATTGAAAAGAAAATCTGTGAACATCATTGAAAATGCCAAATGGTGTATAAGAATAATTTAAGGCTAACATGTAATTTCGATATGATTGTTGGAGTCCCACGCCGGCTGAAAAGCCATGTTCATCATTCGGCGTGGAATATCCCACCCGTAAAGCAAAAGTCTTCAGAAATAGATATTCCAGACCAAAATTTACCTGTTCGTAATAATCACGCGGGTGAACCGCATCAACTGACACAAGTAGGGCGTGTGTTTTTTTATTCACAGCCCCATAAATATCCAAAACATCCATTGCCACACCGATTTTGAATGTCAGGGGCAATTGAAAACTTTCATCTTCGTAGGTTACTTCCTGGGAGAAATTTTTTATACACATACCAAAATTAAGGCTTTTAAAGCCGGTACGGTATAAAATACCAAAATCAAAGGCAAAAACATCTGCAGAATAACTTTTTTCATTATACCCACCTTCATTGTTAAATCCAACGATACTGCTTCCGAGGTCTTGATTAACATATTTTATGTTGCCACCGACTGAGAATTGGCTGGACAATGCCTTGGCGTAACTGATTCCAACGGCATAAGCCCCGGGACTGAATTGACCCAAATCAAGAAAACCTTGCTCACTGGGGGCACGTATCGTTTCATTAAAGTCACCATAATCTGCTGACAGGACTGAAATACCGAAGACACCATACATTCCATTTGCTGGACTGAATGCGGCGCCGCCATGAACATATTTTATATCGGCAATCCAATCAATCTGCCCCAGCGAAACATCCGCAAAGCCGCTTAAGAATCCCAGTCCAGCAGGATTATAGAATATTAAAGTTGAATTGCCTTCAAGTGCAGTTCCAGCATCACCCAGGGCACTGATTCGAGCATCGGTAGAAACGCTAAGAAATTTCATGCCTGTCTGGGCTAATTTCTGTCTTTTAAAGTCTTGAACTTGACCGAAAACAATGGTCGTCATCAAAAGGAAAAACGAACAACATAATATGATATACTTTTTCATAATCTCACCTTTTTATTTTGAGTTATCGAATGATTATAAATTTCTCTATCTCAGTTTTACCGGTTATACGATCTTTGATCACAGCGATATATACACCGCTTACAACGATTTGCTTGGAATCTGTGGTACAATTCCAATATTCATCTCCAGTTCCATCACGGTGTTCTATTGTTGTTATCAACTCACCCAGCTCAGTGTAAATCTGGATATCGCAATCGCCAGGGATATTGAAAAAAGCAAGCTTATCTCGTTCACCCGGAAATAACATATTATTCGGATCTGCCGAGATGTTATACGGATTTGGTACAATGCGGATATCGTTTAGATATGTGTATGTCGTATCACCCTCTTCAACTGCTGGTCGTTTTAGATTTGTTGGATCATAGGTTTGGGTGTAAAATCTGCCACTTCGTAACTTGACTGCTGGAATATTTAAATCAGGATTTGCTGATATCGGCTCACCAATTGCGTCGATGTAGTAATAATATGAGGGCCCACGCTCTAAATCTCTATCAAAAAATGATCGCTCACCGGGACCCAGTTCTGCGATGAGCTGATAAGTGCTATCGAGTCTTCCTTTGGCTCGATAAATTTCAAATCCAGTGAGTCCACTTATGTCAGCATCCCAGGAAAGCGCAATGCGATCACCGCCACCATCCACATAAAAAGAACTTGGGGGGAATAGTGGTTGAGCCAGATCCCAGTCTGAGTCGAAATTTGCAATTGCCCGTCGGAATGTCTGGAATAACGAATCCCTGCCAGTAAAAAACAATTCGTTCTTTGCTCTGGCATCAATGGTTCCATTTTTATATTGTCGTCCGATCTCAATACACTTCTCCCGACCTAAACCAGCGACCGCTTCGGCAATAACGATACGAACAGATTCACCCGGTCCTAAAGTGTAAGGTCCATAGCCATCACAAGCCGTAAATCCGCCTGGCGTACCTAAAGCTGGGTCTTCAGTAGCATTGGGTTTGGTGTAATCTCCATCCGGATAAACCGCATCGGCGTGGCGAGGCGCCATGTGACCACTCGACATCCATTGATATTGTTCTGTCATCGAACTTAAATCAAATTGTAAACTTTGATTCTTTGTTATTCCAATATCAGAACCCATATAGCAGGTCGTGGAGGGCTGAGAAGGATCATCAGATAGATCCGATGGAGAGTGATCCGCGTGAATAGTAACGACGCCCACGAACTGAGGAGCGCCAAGTCGTCCCAATGTATCCGCAGCTTCAGCATAACCGGCTGCATTGCTCGGATCCCAAATCGGTCCGCCAAGGTTATCATAAGTTGTAAACGGCGGAAAATTTCCATGCCAGGCAAACTGCGCGCGGAATTGCTCATCCGGCGGATCAACCTTTACGCCATCTCCCCGGGTATCGATCATGGTATTCATGCCCCATCCTGTCCCATTACCGATGACATAGCGGGTTTGTTGGCAAGAAGCCCATCGGTATTGCGTAAAGAAATAGACATCTTTCAGCGTCTGATCGGGTAATTCGATTTCCTCGTCAGCATCGACATTACCGGTATTTTCAAAAGTAAAATCCACCACAATGTAATTGTCATGAAAGGGGTGACTAAATTGTATGATCCTTCGCGTCATGGTTATTCCAAGGACGGAATTTGTCACGCTAATTAACATGCGATCTGGTTTCATGGTCGGATCAACTCTATCGACTTCAACGAATTCCCGGTATGTTATGTTACCATCTACATAAACATAGGGTACATCGAAACGACTCACCATTTCAAATTTGATCGGAAAGAACTCATTAGTGCCTGATACTCGAGGTCCAACGCATACAACCTTGTATGGCCAAAAAAATCCATCTGCGTCGGTAAAATCGACACAGCCCATCCAAAATCCTTTGGCAGCTTGTGAATCCTGGTATTCATAAATTGCTGGCCATCTAAGCCCATATTGTTGACGTGCCACCCAGCCATGTTCCACTTCACTGCCAATTTCAGAATACCAATTGTGAAGTGATCCAACATTCATCCATGCGTTCTCGTACTGAGCGTAAGAATCACTTAAACCTGCTGACAAAAATATAACGAGAAGCAGGCAAAGAAATAGTATCATTCTTTTTTGATAAAATATCATTTTCATTGCTCCCTGAATTTTAATGTTAGTTAAACCGGTATCTAATATTTAAAGACACTTTAAACAGTTACCAGTGATCAGTAATCAGTTAATCATGTTAAACTGTTATCTAATATCAAACGAAACTCTTAACCCCCAAAAAATATTTCGTGGATTAAGAAATGCAAAAAATTCCTGATTGGGCATGTCGATATAAGCCTTGTCATCAAGTATCTTGTTCATGCGGCTTTTTTCAACCTCGGCCCATTGCCCGTCGATATAATTTAAATATCTATCAGTGCTGGCTTCATAATAAATGACACGGGGAATAATATCACTTTCTGGGACCTCATTAATAGTTTGATGTGCTTCGATCGGCTGATATACAACACCAGCTCGTCGATAATCGCCAGGACGATCATTACCTGAGATGCTAACATAACCCATCTTTTTAACATCTTCTTCGGGTAAATCTAAATGAAGAGATTTCATATAATTGTTGTAATCTTCAGCATCAACAAATCCCTGTAAACTGGTCATGTATTTATAATTAAATACGTTGTTCACATCGATGAAAAATTGAATATTGGCTCGTCCAAATTTAAAATTTTTAGAGAAACGAAGATCAAAATTCTGCCAGTCTTTCCACTGAACGTTATTTACAATACCGGGAACAGAACCACCGCCGGTCCAGGTACCCCATAAACCAGCACGCCAGTCTGCCAAAATATTCAATCGCCAATCTCCCAGGGGATGAATTCCCAGGAACTCGGGACCAAAATTAATAGGAGTGAAGAAGTCAACATTGGCACGAGCAAACGGTCTGGGGATAGGTTTTTCCTGATAATGGTCCCGGGTTTCACGTTCATAACTCCGCTGTTCAGAGCGATTTTCATAGTATTCCTCAAATCCAAAATAACCACTGGTCGTCACTTCATAAGTATAGTTGACAAAGCCTTGAACCCAATCACCTCGATTCTTTCTTAGCGTAAATTCGAATCCTCGGGTATCTTGATATGAATTCGGCTCAGTTACATCATAGTTTACCGTATTTTTAAGATTGATATAGTTGACAAGTCTCGATTGATCGGAGGAATCTTTATAATAACCAGCCAATCGGAGCAGAAATTGATTAAAAAGATTGTGTTCATAACCTAACTCATAGGCGATTGTTCTGGGAAGCGGATTATTTGGATTGGCGATTCGGGATAAAGTTTTTGTTCCTTCATATCTTCTAATCAGATAGAGGTTCTCCGGAAGTGGTATCTGTCGGAAATGTCCATAGTTAAAATATAATTTACTATTAATCGTTATCGGAAAAGCAACACCTAATCGGGGACTGACGTTGAAAATGCGTTTTGTCGGTTCCTTGTCCAGCAACGTGTCAAACGCGGCATAGCTAGCCGCTGAGAATGCATCAGTATAAGGACTATCATAACTAAACCATTCTCCACCAGCATGAGAATAATCCAGCCGCAATCCCAATGTTGCAATCATGGATTCAAATTCCAATTTATCCTGAACATATAAAGCGGCTCGCTTGGGAAAAGTATGCCATTGTGACCAATTATTAGACCCGGTCAACACAGAATCAACAAGTCCGTAATTCACATTATTATCGACATAGACAAGTTCGATACCGGCTTTGATATTGTTATATTTGTTGATTTGACTGGTAATATCGAATTTAGTGGAATAAACAGCAATTTTGCTGGAATCCCTTGAATTGCTCATCCCGACTCCCATTCTGAGACCAACAATCCCGGTACTGGGAAATGGTTGGTAGCCAAAAGGTGACTCATCTACAAAATAATTATTCCCGAATTGATATACCCGGGATGTATCGCGACGAGCACCTGGATTGGTATCGTATTTGGATGCAAATCGTTGTACTGTGACCTCGTAGAAAGTTTTGGGACTTAGTACATGAGATAATTTTGCGCCAATACTATTCCTTACAACAGTTGTGGGACACCAATAAGAATCCCCATACATACGACCATCAATATATTTTGGACCCCGGCTTAACTCTTCGGCAATTTGCCAGGACGCGCTAAATACGCCTGGCCCGCCGGAACGACTACTGTTCGTACCAGTCTGTTCCCCTAACAGTCCATCGATTGTCAACTTCATGCCGGGTTTAATATCAGAAGTTAGTTTTAATTGCCAATTATAATCTCGAAAAGCATCATCGGAAAGTGGGACAAGATACATTTCCTGTGATCTGCGATAAGAGGTGAAAAATCGAAGATTACCCAATTGCTCGCTGATAAACGGAACAGGGCCACCAAAACTCAGATCGACATCATAATCTGGTTTGGCGATATCTAACTGCCTTCGATGCTCCCAAAGAAACACGCGTTGAGCAGCTTCTGGTGTCAGATCATCATTTGGATCATCATTGGCAAGCGTTTTTTGTGCGATTGAATTCCAGCCCTCAAAACCGGGGTATTGTCTTTGTGTGTATTTATCCCAGGTGTCGGTACCGGTCCAGCATACCTCATCATCAACATAAGGACGAATCCAATATGATTCTGGAGAATTGGGCGAGTGTCCAAAATGCTTGGGACCCTCAGGTCTATATCGCGCAATTAAGCCAAAATGATAAGCGTCTTTTTTTCCTTCTTTGGTGACAACATTGATAAGACCGGAGCGTATATTGCCGAATTCGGCGCTAAATCCACCAGTCTGGATTTGAATCTCATCAATTGCTGTATAGCTAATCGCTGTATATGGACTATTATCCCGCTCATCACGCATCGTGAAACCATTAACCACAAATGCTGTCTGATCGCTACCACCTCCACGAATTGTCATACCTCGAACACCAGCTTCTAATGCGACAACGCCTTCTACACTAACAACAGGAAGAGCTTCGATATCAGCAACACCAAGATTTGACTGACTGGCGGAAACATCTTTTTTAACAATTGGGCGTTCTGCAACGACCTGCACCTCCTCCCCCATTATGACTTCGGGCTTCAATTCAAAATCGACAGAAGTTGTCAGATCAATATTGACACGAACCTCTGTGACTGTAACAGCAGCGTAACCTATCATTGTTGATTTCAGAGTATAAGTTCCGGGCGGTACATTCAAAATAACGTAGTAACCATTCAGACCTGCAGCAGCTCCCATCGTCGTCCCTTCAACTATGATATTAGCCCCAGGAAGTGGTTCACCATTTTCAGCGTCAGTCACCACACCAGCGATTTTTCCCGTGGTTCCTGCAAATAAGAATTGAGCAAGAAGCACAAGAATGAGCGCAAAAACAAGAGTCAATTTTCTCATACTAATAATCTCCATTTTGGTTAGTTGGAAGATTTATTAACACGGATAATTTAAATCCACAATAAAAAATTTTTACAAAGATTGAATTAAAGTAAATCTTGGTGGTTAAGATTAATTGGTTAGAAAGGTTATTAATTTTTTTAAAGTCGGTAACGTTACTTCGTAACATGATTTATAGTGAAAAACAGTTCTGTTTTTTATAAATCAGAAGATATCTATGTATTATTGAAGTGTAGAACAAATATATATTATAAAATTTAAATATAATTGTCAATAGAAAAATTATTTTTTTTACTTTTTTTTTCTGTGTGAATTTGGTTGGCTAAAAAGTAACACAGATAAGGGTTTTAATCGTATTAAGCTTAATTAATGTATACAAGTTTTCAGGGATTCAACTCAATTATACTAATACCAAAGTGGTTTTAGGATTATCGAATCTATTCAAATGTCATTCCTGCGAATGCAGGAATCTCAATATTCACATATACTTAGGAGATGCCTGTATTCCCAGGCGTAATAGGAATATTATTCATAAAATCACTTTCTGATGAGTATACTTCAGAATTTCTCATTAGCTCCTCAAATTTAACTTGCAAAAATGGACAAAATTTGCTATATTAATAATGATAATAATTATCATTATCATAAAATTATTAGGTTGCTATCATGCTTCTCAATTTAAAATCGCGTTATCAAAATTTTATTCAATCAAATAAATTAAAATCTTCCAAGCGGCGAGACTTGATCTTTGATTATGTTACACAGACTCAGGGTCATTTTACTGCAGATCATATTTATCAAGAAATGGTTAAAATTGATCCAGGAATCGGAATTGCCACAGTCTATCGAACCATTCGACTGCTTGTTGAGTGTGGTGTTTTAATTGAACAAACATTTGGAGAGAAAAAAGGCTTCTTTGAAGTGAAGGATGAAAAATCCAGGCACCATGATCACTTAATATGTACATCTTGTGGGAAAATTACTGAATTTCATTGTGAATTAATCGAAAATGATAAACGAAGGATTGCTCAACAATATAGATTTAAAATTAATTCTCATAAATTAGAAATTTATGGTCTATGCAGCGAGTGTCAACAACAATGAACAGAGCGGGACATAGAAAAAAAGATCATCAAAGAATTGCAAGGTCAGGTTCTATTGACTTTCATAAAAATGTGATTTTATTGATTGGAAATCCGAATGTTGGCAAAACATCTATTTTCAACCAACTATCCCAGAGATATGCGATAACAGCAAACTATCCTTTTACAACAGTGGAGTTAAATACCGATACCATTCGAATTTTTGACAAACAATTTGAATTGATAGATGCTGCTGGAATTTATCGCTTAGATCATCCCTCAGAAGAGGGGCAACTCACGCGTGATTTAATCTTCAATCGTCACCCGGAAATTTTGATTCAGGTAATAGAAGCATCGAATCTGGAACATTCGTTATTGCTAACAGCCCAGTTGTTGGAATTAAAGATTCCTTTAATCATTGTTTTAAATATGATTGATGAGACAGTGAAGCATGGTTTACGCGTCAATTCTCGTGTTCTTTCGGAACAGTTAACTGTGCCAGTGGTTGAAACCATAGCCACCGAAGGCAAGGGAATTGAAGAGATTAAAAAAGCAATTGCAAAATTAAAGTCGCCAAAAAACAACATGCAATTTCCTTTGCTTGTAGAAAAATTTTATCAAAATGCAATGGATATTTTTCCTCAAAAAAATAAGCCCCCTCGTCCGATTGTTACTTTACTTGCTTTAGAAGATCCTTTTGCCCTGCAGTGGATTGAAGAGAATTACGGAAAAGAAATCGCATCAGAGGTCAAGAATCATTTCAATCATTTTCTTGATAATCATGTAGTTAATTTGTCGATCGCAATTCTTAATTCACAAAAAACATGGATTCAAAATATTGTCCAGCAGGTTATCACTCGAAAAGAGGAGTATACCAAATTTGGTGTACAAAAATTTGGTGAATGGTCTCGCCACCCCATTTATGGCTGGATCATCGTTTTGGCTGTAATTTTCTTAACTTATCTCATTATCGGTAAATTTGGTGCTACATTTCTTGTCAATGAATTAGATCAATATGTATTCAGCCCTTTGATAGCTTATATCGACAAACTCATTCCATGGATGATATTAAATCGTTTTTTAATCGGAGACTATGGAATTTTAACAACCGGACTATTCAATGCAATAGGTACAGTTCTACCCATCATTACTTTATTTTTTCTGGTATTAAATCTCCTTGAAGATATCGGATATTTGACAAATTTAATTATTCTTACAAATCGTCTTTTCAAAAAGGTTGGGCTTACAGGGAAATCAATTTTACCAATCGTGCTCGGATTTGGGTGCAAAACCATGGCGACGTTATCGACGAAAATACTGGACTCGAAAAAAGAAAAATATATCGCCATATTTTTAATTGGGCTTGCCATCCCATGTTCCAGTCAATTGAGCGTAAGCATCGCTGTACTGGCTCTGCAACCCATATCAGCGTTTATTATCGTTATCATTGTTTTAGCCGTTATCGAGCTTTCTGCTGGCCTGATTTTAAATCGATTGATACCTGAAGAAAAACATTCAGACTTCATTTTAGAGATTCCACCCATTCGATTGCCAGACATTAAATTGCTCTTTCAAAAGACCTTTTACCGTACAATGTGGTTTTTAAAGGAAGCAGTGCCATTATTTCTTCTTGGCGCTCTCACTCTGTTTATCCTTCATGAAACTTCGGGGATGAGACTTTTGGAATGGGCATTGGGGCCTATCGTTGTTTCTTTTTTAGCGTTACCAATCAATTTTTCCGAAGCTCTAGTAATGAGCTTAGCCCGTTCTGAAGCTGGAGCTGTTTTAATTATGAATATGGTCAAACAGGGAGAGTTGAATTCAACTCAAGTTATTGTAGCAATTGTTGTTATTACACTGTTTATTCCTTGCATATCAAATATAATGGCGATGATTAAAGAGTTAAAGACAAAAAAAGCATTAATAATGGTAGCAACGATTACGGTAACAGCATTTTTAATTGGAGGTCTGATTAATTTTGTACTCAGACTTCAATTTTGAATTACTATTATGAGCACGATATAGTTTACCATATTTTCGTGTAATTGATTGTGAGTTTTGTTTAGAATTGTTTTTTTAGAATTTTGAAATCCCGATACAATTAATTTATAGGAAATAAACAATGAGAATGAAATCCAGACATAGACATCGAATGCATCGAACTCACAAAAATCGTAGACAAAAAAAGCTTGAAGAATATTTAGAAATCCTGTGGTATATGTATGAACGACATGGAACCAATTTAAAAAAATTTCTGTTTGATATTCACGATGATTGGGATCCTTTGATTTCAGAAGAATTAAAAAAACAGGGCTATGTTGAAGAAACTGAAACGGAGTTTAAATTTACTGAGAAAGGTCATGATCAAGCACGTCAGTTAGTTCGTTCCCACCGTTTAGCAGAACGGTTATTAACTGATGTATTAAATATGAAGCTTGACCATGCCGAAACAGGTGCCTGCGAATTTGAGCACATCCTTGTTCCAGAAATTGTTAATGGAATCTGCACACTATTAGGGCATCCCAAAGTTTGTCCACATGGATTACCGATACCAGAAGGTTCATGTTGTCGAGAAGCAAGAAATTCGATTGAATCGGCAACGAAAAATATCACTCAACTTGAAATCGGACGAAAAGCACGGGTGGCTTATATTAATACTCGATCAAATTCCAGAATGCATCAACTGACGCAATTGGGAATTAAACCCGGTGTTGAAGTATGGATCCATCAAAAGTATCCAGTACTGGTAATCAGAATTAATCATAGCCAAATTGCATTGGATGAAGAGGGAGCGAAGGATATTTTGGTGTGGGAACAGGTGAATTCGGTAATCAGTGATCAGGTAATTGAGTAATTGGGCGCTTATAGCGCAACATCGATCCGCTTACTATCTGATTGTCGATAATTTTTTGTCGATGTTTCAACAACGGAATATTGGAATAATACATATCTGTGAGCGTTTCTAACCAGCAGACGAGCTAAACAATTGACATCAAATAAAACAGGCAACCTGAATCGGTTGCCTATTTTTCTAAATTCTATTTTCTATTCATTGGCCGTCTCTTCTGCTTCATCTTCCACCTTTTCAGCAGCCTTTCTTTTCTCTTTTTCTGGTTTCTTCTTCTCTTTCTTCTCTTTTCTCACACCTTCAAAATCAACCAACTCAAGATAAGCCACTTCTGCTCCATCACCCTGTCGTTGACCCAATTTTATCACTCTGGTATAACCACCGGTTCGAGAAGCATAAACCGGGGCTATCTCATCAAAAAGCTGTTTGACAACTTGTTTATCTTGAACCGTTCTCAACACGTGACGTCTGGCATGCAACGTTCCTTTTTTAGCAAAAGTGATGAGCCGTTCGACAACAGGTCGTGCTGCCTTTGCTTTTACCATAGTTGTTCGTATCTTTTTGTGCACGAATAATTCAGTTGCAAGGTTTGCTAACATTGCTTTTCGATGACTTGCGGTTCGGTTTAATTTATTAAATGACTTTCGATGTCTCATAAAACGAATCCTTTATTGCATCAATAATTTTCTGTTTTCAAATATTTGTCCACATCCATTCCAAAATAAAGACCTTTTTCTTCAAGAATTTTTGTCAATTCAGATAAGGACTTTCTACCGAAGTTTCGAAATTTCAACATTTCTTGTTCATCTCGGCGGACGAGGTCACCAATGGTCTTAATATTGGCAGCCATTAAACAATTATGAGATCTGACCGATAATTCGAGCTCATCAACACTCATCTTAAGGAGCTTTCGAATCCGAAGCACTTCTTCATCGATTTCCGGACTTTCTTCCTGCTCAGGTTCAATATCAAAATTAATGAACAACAGGATATGATCCTTTAGAATTTTACCAGCATAAGTTAGAGCATCATCTGGGGTAATGCTGCCATCAGTTTCAATTTCAAGAATCAGTTTCTCGTAATCTATTTTCTGACCAACTCGTGTATTTTCTACCTTAAATCCCACTTTTTTCACCGGCGAAAAAATTGCATCTATTGGAATAGTTCCAATTGGTTGATCAGGTAATTTGTTTTCCTCTGCGGGAACATAGCCCTTTCCCCGTCCAATTTTTAATTCGGCCCGAAAATTGGCATCTTCATTCAAAGTAGCAATGTGATACTCAGGATTGAGAATTTCAAAATCTGTAGTACCATCAAGAATATCACCAGCTTTAAATTCTCTGGGACCTTTCAGATCCAGAACAACTTTGTCGGGACGCTTAGTGATGAGTTTAATTCGAACTTGCTTCAGATTTAAGATAATCTCAGCTACATCTTCCACGACGCCAGGTATTGTTGAAAATTCGTGTAATACATTTTCAAACCGAACTGACGTAATCGCAGATCCGGGCAACGAAGATAACAAAACACGGCGAAGTGCATTTCCTAAGGTGACACCGAATCCTCGTTCCAGAGGCTGAACGGTAAACTTACCATAGGTGTTCGTATATAGTGATTCATCTAATTCAATGCCTTCAGGCATGCGAAAATTTGGCCAATTCATCTATCACGCTCCTCATGGATTCCGGTTAAACATTATTCATTTATAATCCATCCACCATGGGTTATAGTTAATTTTATGGAATTATTATATATTTATTTTGAATATAATTCAACAATCAAAGATTCATTAATTTGATCAGGAATATCTTCCCGAGTGGGTAAGTTCAAATAAGTTCCTGTTAAACTTGCTTTATCAAGCGCTAACCAGGGGTATTTTCGATCATCCTTAATTTTTCTCAGGGCAGAATGAATAACTGTCATTTTCTTACTTTTTTCTTGAACTTTAACAATATCTCCGACCTTCAACAAATATGAAGGAATATCTACCAATTTATCATTCACTAAAAAATGACGATGTCTCACCAATAACCGAGCAGTCTTTCGAGAGGGAGCAAAACCCAATCGATATACAACATTATCCAATCGACTTTCTAATAGTTGTAACAAATTCTCTCCAGTAATGCCTTTCATCCGTTCAGCTTTTTCAAAATAATTTTGAAACTGACGCTCTAATATTCCATATATACGACGTACTTTTTGCTTTTCTCTTAGCTGGGTACCATACTCCGACTGTTTAAATCGTCTGGTACGACCATGTTGTCCCGGTGCATAACCCTTTCTTTCGAACGGGCACTTATTGGTATTGCATTTAGAACCTTTTAAAAATAACTTCTGACCCTCTCGGCGACATAGTTTACAATTAGGTCCACTGTATCTTGCCATCTATATTAAGCCTCCATAAAGCTGTAGACATATTTACATTTACAAAATAAAAATCTAAAAATTTATATACAATAAAATTACAAATAAAAAAACACCCATTCCAAACAAATCACAATTTGCAATGACCAAAGTATATAATTTTTTGCTAAAATTTCAGCGATTCAAAATACCAAATTATTTATTGAAATTTTTCTTTCTACTTTTTATATCTTGCATCATACTCGACGTCTCTTTGGCGGTCGGCAACCATTATGCGGAATCGGAGTTACATCCTTAATCGCTGTGATTTCTAAGCCAGCAGCCTGGATAGATCGAACGGCTGCCTCACGACCAGAACCAGGGCCCTTTACCAAAACTTCAACTTTACGAAGTCCTAATTCCATCGCTTCTTTTACAGCAGTTTCAGCAGCTAATTGAGCTGCGAAAGGAGTACTTTTTCTTGAACCCTTAAAGCCAACACGACCTGCCGATGCCCATGAAATAACATTACCGTAATTATCAGTTAATGAGATAATTGTATTATTAAACGTTGCCTTCACGTGAGCAACACCCATGGCTTCTACTTTTTCGCGCTTTTTAGTTCTTTTTGCTCTGGGATTTGCCAAGGTTTACCTCCAACAACAAAATATTATTATAACTTAAGAGAAGTAGCTATTTATTATTTCGCCTTCTTACTTACGCCTACTGTTCTTCTTCGTCCGGTACGAGTGCGTGCGTTGGTATGAGTCCTTTGTCCACGAACAGGCAAGCCGCGACGATGTCTTATGCCGCGATAACTTCCAATGTCCATTAAGCGTTTAATATTCATAGAAATTTCTGCTCGTAAACTTCCCTCTACCTTGTAATCAGCGAGCACGGTACGAATTTTTCCAACCTCTTCAGTGGTTAGATTTTTTACTCTTGTATCAGGATTTACTTTTGCCTTCTCAATAATCTCTTTTGATAATGCTTGTCCGATACCAAAAATATATGTTAACGCCACTTCCACACGTTTTTCTTTGGGGAGATCAACTCCTGCAATTCGAGCCAAAACTTCCTCCTGAGTATGAAGTTAATAATTATTATCATCCCTGTCTCTGCTTATGACGAGGATTTTTACAGATTACTCTAACTTTGCCTTTTCTTTTAATAATCTTACAACTATCACAGATTTTTTTTACTGAAGACCTTACTTTCATCTCTTCTCCAAGTACATATTTGCAATCAGATTGGTTCTCTTGTTCTATTTATATCGATAAGTTATTCTCCCTCGTGTCAAATCATACGGTGATAATTCAACGGTTACCTTATCACCAGGCAAAATTTTGATGAAATGCATTCTCATTTTACCTGAAATATGAGCCAACACCTGATGTCCATTTTCTAATTCTACTTTGAAAGATGCATTTGGAAGAGTTTCAATAATTGTTCCATCTACTTTTATTGGTTCTTCCTTAGGCATAAAATAACTCCATTAATTTATAATAAACCATCTGTCAGTATATCTGCACCATCATCGGTAATCGCTACGGTATGTTCAAAATGTGCCGATGGCAGACCATCAATTGTTCTCACTGTCCACTTATCATTATCGTCAAAAAAAACTCCATAATTTCCCATATTAACCATTGGTTCTATCGCCAGAACCATTCCTGGTTTAAGACGTGGACCTTTGTGAGGTGGTCCATAATTCGGAATTTGAGGGTCTTCATGCAATTTACGACCAACCCCATGACCGACTAAATCTCGCACAACAGAAAAACCTGCTCGCTCAACATAAGTTTGAATCGTGTTCGAGATATCTGAGAGTCTATTTCCAACCCTGGCAGCGTCGATTCCTTTGTATAATGACTCTTTGGTAACTCTTAGTAATTTCTTTGTATTTTCCGGGATATTTCCAACAATGAAAGTTTTTGCTCCATCGCCAAAATAACTCTGGAATTCCACTCCAATATCAACACTTACAATCTGCCCTCGCTTTAACTTTCTCTTATTAGGGATCCCATGAACAACTTCATCGTCTACTGAGACACATGCACTGGCTGGAAAACCTCTATATCCCTTGAATGCTGGTTTGGCTCCATGTGAACGAATAAATTTTTCTACTTCACTATCTATCTCTCTTGTTTCAATTCCTGGGTTAATGAGTTTTTCAATATGGTGAAAAGTATCAACAACAATTCGACAACTGTTTCTGATTAACTCAATCTCTCGAGGGCTTTTTATAATAATCATCTATCTTTTGAATCCAAAAAAGATCTTATTCTGGTTTGTATTTGTTCGATTGATCCTTCACCATTTAATATTATCAATTTTCCTTGTTTTTGAAAATACTCTTTCAAGGATTTAGTTTTTCCTTGGTAAACTTTTAATCGATTTTGGACTGTTTCTTTAGTATCATCAGACCGTTGAATGATTTTGCCCTGACATAACGAACATCTATTATTACTGGGTGGAGGATTGGTAATAAGATTATAATCTTTTCCACAATTACGACATACGCGACGACTCGTTAATCGTTCGATGACTTTCTTTTCTGCCACCTCAAGAGCAATAACATAGTTTATATTTTTATTTACACTTTGAAGATATCCATCTAAGGCTACAGCCTGCTTTACTGTTCTCGGAAAACCATCCAAAATGAAGCCATTTTCGCAATCATCAAATTGGAGGCGATGCTGAATCAGTCCAATCATTATATCATCTGGAACCAGCTCGCCTTTTTCCATAAATTCTTTGGCTTTAGTTCCCAATTCTGTCTCTTGTTCGATTGCTGTCCGTAAAATATCTCCCGTAGAGATATTGGGTATTTGATAAGAAGCACCCAACAGCTTTCCCTGCGTTCCTTTTCCGACCCCTGGAGCACCCAGTATGATTAATCGCATCATCTATCCATCATTGAAGTGAAGGCCATTGTCATCTTTTTTTAATTTTGGCAATGATAGCAAGTTGTTAAAACCTTCTTCTTCCCTTTAATTTTCCACCTTTCAAAAATCCATCATAATGTCGCATTAGTAAGTGTGACTCAATTTGTTGAAGTGTATCCAATGCCACACCAACGATAATCAATAATGAGGTACCACCAAAAAATGATGCAAACGTAAATGACACATTAGTAATCTTTGTAATGAAGTAAGGAAAAATTGCAATCAACGCTAAAAAAATTGAACCAGGCAATGTTATTCGTGTGAGAATATTATCAATAAAATCTGCTGTTCTTTTGCCTGGCCGAACTCCAGGGATAAATCCTCCTGACTTTTTCATATTATCGGCAACATCAACAGGATTAAATGCAATTGCGGTATAAAAATAGGTAAAAAATACAATCATCCCGCCATAGATAATCCAATATACAATAGAAGTATAATCAAAATAACCAGCTACAACTTCAACGAATTCGCTCCCTGGAAAAAATGTCTTGATGGTACTGGGAACGAACATAATGGCTTGAGCAAAGATAATGGGCATCACGCCAGCAGTATTTACCCGCAACGGGATATGCGTACTTTGTCCTCCATAGACCTTTCTTCCAATAACCCTTTTCGCATACTGTACTGGAATTTTTCGCGTTCCCTGGGTCAACAATACAACAGCGGCAACTGTAGCAACCATTAATGCGAACAGAAAAACTTCGGTTAACACAGCTCTGTTGCCTCCAATTACCTGATCAATTTCTGTGGCGATGGCATTGGGAAACCGCGCAATGATTCCAACGAATATAATCAATGAGATCCCGTTGCCAATCCCCCGCTCGGTAATCTGTTCTCCCAACCACATAATGAGAACACAACCACTTGCCATAGTAATCATGGTTAATATTCGGAACATGAAACCTGGATTTGGTACCACCATTTGTCCCGAAGCTGTGGTGCCGATACTTTCGAGGAAAACTGACAATCCATAAGCTTGTAGGGCTGAAATTAATACTGTGCCATAGCGAGTATATTGAGTAATTTTTTTCCGTCCTTCTTCTCCCTCTTTTTGAAGCTTCTGGAAATAGGGAACCACTGCTCCAAGTAATTGGAGAATAATCGATGCAGAAATATATGGCATAATTCCTAAAGCGAAAACAGTAGCCTGCAACAAAGCGCCACCAGCAAACATATCATAAAGGCTAAAAATTCCACCTCCCCCCATTTGTTCAAAAAATTGAAAAAGTGCCTTTCCGTTAATTCCTGGCACTGGTACATGCCCACCAACACGATAAATAACTAAAATAAATAAAGTAAATAAAATTCTTTTCTTTAGGTCGGGGATTCGAAATATACTCTGTACACTTTTGATCATAAAACAGAAATCCTCCCTTGAGCAGCAGCTATCTTCTCTTTTGCAGTTTGGCTAAAAGCATGAGCAGAAATTTCAATCTTTCTATTGATTTCGCCCTCTCCTAAAATCTTTACTGGCACATTTTTCTTCTTAATCAATCCCCTTTCAAATAATAGTTGCGGATCAATTTTCGAGATATCAGCAATTCGCTCTAAATCTCTGAGATTAATAATTTGATACTCTTTTCTAAAACGATTGTAAAAGCCGCGTTTCGGCAATCGTCTTTGGAGAGGAGTCTGACCGCCTTCAAATCCGATTTTCTTTTTAAAACCAGATCGAGAGCCCGCACCTTTTTCACCGCGACCACTGGTTTTACCTTTGCCAGAACCCTGGCCTCTGCCAACTCGTTTTCTTTTTTTCCGTGATCCTGGAGCGTATGTTAATGTACCTAAATTCATAAGTTCCTCAATAGAATTAATTAATCTCCTCTACCTCAACCAGGTGAATAATTTTATTTATCATACCACGAATCTGCGGTGTTTCATGGTGCTCTACCGTTTGGTGCAACCGGCGAAGTCCTAATGTACTAATCGTAACTTTCTGTTTTATATTATAACCTATTGGGCTGCGTTTCAATGTGATTTTTAATTTTTTACCTTTTGCATCTTCCATCATCAATCTCAACTATTTTTAAACTTGATCATTTTATTGATAGTTCAGTTTATTATGAAAGAGGTTTTGAATAGACCTCATTATAACTAACACCTTTTTTCCGCGCTACTTTAGATACATCCAGCAGTTCTGTCAATGCTTGCATTGTTGCTTTGACAACGTTATGCGGATTTGATGATCCGATAGATTTTGTTAGAATATTTTGAATACCCACGGCTTCCAAAACGGCACGAACCGGACCACCAGCGATAACCCCTGTCCCTGGAGAAGCTGGTTTTAAAAAAACTCGAGCTGCGCCAAATTTAGAAGTGATTTCATGAGGAATTGTTCCAGCTACTAATGGTATTCGAGTCAAATTTTTTTTTGCATTATCTGCCCCTTTAGCAATAGCATCTGTCACTTCGTTAGCTTTTCCCAGGCCAATTCCAACATGTCCATTCCCATCACCAACAACAACGATCGCATTGAAACTAAATCGCCGCCCTCCTTTAACAACTTTGGCAACTCGATTGACCTGAACAACCCGTTCTTTTAAATCAAGTTCACTGGAGCTTATCCGTTCAACTTTTTTCACTAACTTCTTCTCCGATTTTTATGTTAAAACTTCAAACCGCCTTTACGAGCACCTTCAGCAATAGCTTTCACTCTACCATGGTAAATATAGCCATTCCGATCAAATACGATGTGCTCAAATTTCAAGTCTTTCGCTTTCTTTGCTATACCATTCCCCACTATTTCAGCAACTTCAACTCTGTTCTTCGCACTTGAGATTTGATCCTTTAATTCATTTGAAAGACTTGATACTCCAGTAATCGTTTTTTGGTTGGTATCATCCACAAGCTGCGCGTAAACGTGTTTAAGACTCTTATAAACAACCAAACGCGGTCTATTACTCGTGCCGAACACAATTTTTTTTATGTGTTTCTTTTTTCTGAATCGAGCAAGTTGTCTTTCATTTTTCTTTTTGCTCATAAGGTACTCATTCTTTTATAATTTATATCTTAACTAAATTAAGCAGCAGTTTTGCCTGCTTTACGTCTAATATATTCGCCTTCGTATTTAATTCCTTTTCCTTTGTAAGGTTCAGGTTTACGCAATGATCGAATTTTAGCAGCAACCTCCCCAACAAGCTGCTTGTCAATTCCTTTAACAACAATTGTTGTTGGGTTTTCTAATATGATTTCAATATCTTTAGGAGGTTTGAAAAGTATTGGATGCGAAAATCCTAAATGCAAAATTAAATTTTTCCCTTTTAATTCAGCTCGATATCCAATCCCAACAATCTCCAATTTCTTTGTAAATCCCTCAGTTAGACCAATAACCATATTATTAATTAAAGTACGGTAAAGTCCATGAAGTGACCGATGAAACTGGTTATTAGTTGGTCTTATCATCTTAAGAGAATTCTGCTCTGGTTCATATTCAACCTTTATTACAGGATTGAGTTCCTGTTGAAGTGATTTATTCCCTTTAGAAACCGTAATAATATTTTCATCAATTTTAATATCTACATCCTGTGGAATCTGGATTGGTGTTTTACCAATGCGTGACAATTTTTTACTCCTTCATTTAAATAACTACCAAATATAACATAAAACCTCTCCCCCTACACTGTGCTGTCTCGCTTCTCGATCAGTGATTACTCCTTTTGGTGTAGACATGATAGCAATGCCCAGGTTATTAAGCACACGTGGGATTTCATTTGATTTTACATACTTTCGCAACCCGGGTTTACTTACTCTTTTTAGCGCAGTAATAGCACTATTTTCATTTTCATCATACTTCAGGTAAATACGAATAATACCCTGTCTACCATCATCAATATTAATATAATGTTGAATATATCGATAATCCAGCAAGATTTTAGTAATTTCTTCCTTTAGCCTGGAAAAAGGGATATCGACCTTTGTATACCTTGCCTTAATGGCATTTCTAATCATGGTTAAATAATCAGCAATCGGATCGGTCATTGACATTATGTAGCTCTCCATTACATGTTATTTATAAATTACCAACTAGCTTTAACTACGCCAGGAATTTGACCTTGTAGTGCTAATTCTCTAAAACAAATACGACAGACGCCAAACTTGCGATAATAACCACGTGAACGGCCACATTTTGAACAACGATTGTACTTTCGTACCTTATACTTCGGCGGTCTACTGGCTTTTGCAATAAGTGCTCTTTTTGCCAAGTTAATTTTCTCCTTAATATTTTAAAAATAAAGATGTAGCATTACTTTGGAAAATTATTCATGCTGCTTTTCTTACAAAAGGCATGCCGAACTCACTTAACAGCGTATATCCTTCTTCATCTGTTTGGGCTGTTGTAACAATCGTGATATTCATTCCACGAATCTTTTCGATTTTATCATAATTGATCTCCGGGAAGACAATTTGTTCTTTCAATCCTAAATTAAAATTTCCTCTCCCATCCATAGAACGATCGGGAAGTCCTCTAAAGTCACGGACTCGAGGAATTGCGATGTTAATTAATCGATCTAAAAATTCATACATTCTCCAACCTCGAAGGGTCACAAAACATCCAATGGGCATGCCTTCCCGCAGCTTAAAATTTGATATGGATTTCTTGGCTCTGGTAATTGTTGGTCTTTGACCAGTTACAACCATCAGCTCATCCATCGCCATATCTAAAAATTTGCTGTTTTCTATAGCTTCCCCAACTCCTATATTTACTACGATCTTTTCTAATCGTGGTACTTGCATTACATTCTTATAATTAAACTTTTTTTGTAAAGCGGGGATAATTTCTTCACGATATTTTTTCAATAATCTCGGAAAATATTCCATCTTCTTGCCTGTCTATTAAATTTTAGTATCGGAATTTCAAAGTTCTATTGATACTGGATTCCTAATAGAGTTCTGTAAAATTGCAAATTTTCTGTCATTCCGAACGAAGCGAAGCGGAGTGAGGAATCTGTTTTTAATAGAATTATAACGGATTAATCAGATTTCTCGCTTCGCTCGAAATGACAATTTACCCTATTTTGCAGAAGCCTAGATTCCTAAGGGAATGGAGTTAAATAACTTGGACATTTCAATTTTATTCAACATTTATCAATAATGACTTATATAGACTAAATAGGAACTTATTTTATCCAACTCCCTAAACATCCAGCATCCCACATCAAGCATCGAGTATCGTTTTTCTCACTAATCAATTTTCGAAGCTATGTTCTTTAAGATGTTTTTGTAACAATCATTTCCCCACATTTTTTACAATATCGAATCCGTATTGTTTTACCTGTCGTCTCATCAGTTACTGGTTTCATACCAGTTTTTGTTAACTGACTACATTTTGGACATATAACCATTGCATTGGAAGCATGAATCGCAGCTTCCTTTTCGATAATTCCACCCTGGGGTAATTTTTGATTTGGTCGCGTATGATGTTTTACAAAATTAATTCCTTCAACAATAACTCTTTTTTTTTCAGGGAACACTTTTAAAACCCTTCCCTGTTTACCTCGATAATCTCCAGAAATTATTTGAACTATGTCATTTTTTTTTATATGCATTATCACTCCAAAAACAATATTTACAAAACTTCTGGTGCCAGAGAAACAATTTTCATAAATTGTTGTTCACGTAACTCTCTCGCTACTGGACCAAAAATACGTGTCCCTTTTGGTTCGCTTTGTTCATTAATCAATACAGCAGCATTCTCGTCAAATCGAATATAGGTACCATCTTGACGACCGATTTCTTTTTTCGTCCGCACAACAACTGCTTTGCTAATATCACCTTTCTTTACAGCCCCTCCAGGAATAGCCGATTTGACACTAACAACTATGACATCTCCAACTCGAGCATATTTTCGTCTCGTTCCTCCTAATACCCGTATGCACATCACTTTTTTAGCTCCTGTATTATCGGCAACATTCAACTTTGTATATTCCTGTATCATCGTTTACCTATCGCTCCTTAAAAAATATCTAGCACCTCTATTCTGCCTAGTTTTTACTTCGCCTTTTCTATAATCTCAACCAATCTCCATCTTTTTTTTCTACTTAGCGGACGGGTTTCCATAATCATCACTGTGTCACCTACATGGCTTTCATTGTTCTCATCATGAGCCATAAATTTGCTTGTTTTTTTGATGAATTTACCGTATAAAGGATACCGCACATATCGCTCTGCAATAACAACACGACTTTTATTCATTTTATCACTTAGCACTCGCCCAATTTTAACTTTACGATTTCCACGCCCTGTCATATTTTTTTTCATCTCCGCTTAAATAATTAACTTGATTTCACCGGTTTTCTAATTCCTAACTCAATTTCGCGCAGCACCGTTTTCAATTTTGCAACATCCCTGCGCACAGTTCGAATACGTAGTGGATTATCCAATTGATGAGTCGCATGTTGGAACCTTAAATTTTGTAATTCTTCTATTGCATCTTCAAGGCGTTGTCTAATTTCTAACTCAGGCAACTGAATGATTTCATCTATTTTCATTGTTTACACTCCAAAATCAGATCGTGCAACGAATTTAGTTTTAATCGGTAATTTGTGAGATGCTAATCGAATCGCTTCTTGCGCAACTTCTCTGGAAACACCTTCAACTTCGAATAAAATTCGCCCCGGTTTTACCACTGCTATCCAATATTCAGGAGAACCTTTTCCCTTTCCCATCCTGGTTTCTGCTGGTTTCATCGTTACTGGTTTGTCCGGGAAAATACGGATCCATACACGACCTCCACGTTTAATGTATCGAGTTATTGCAATACGAGCCGCCTCGATTTGACGACTTGTAATCCAGGCTGGTTCCAGGGCTTTTAAACCATACTCACCAAATTCAACTTTTGAACCGCGATAAGCCTTGCCTCTCATTCGTCCGCGTTGTTGTTTTCGAAATTTTGTTCGTTTTGGCATTAACATAATTATTCTTCTCCAGCAAACGACTCCTAATAATTCGTATCAAATTTTTCACCCCTACAAATCCAAACCTTAACGCCAATTATGCCATAAGTTGTTTTGGCAATAGTATTGGCATAATCAATATCCGAACGTAATGTGTGTAATGGAATGCGCCCTTCTTTATACTGCTCAGTTCGAGCCATCTCTGCACCACCCAGGCGCCCGGCACAGCTTATTTTTACACCTTCTGCTCCCATCCGTCGAGCAGACATGATTGCCTTTTTCATCGCTCTTCTAAAACTGATTTTCGACTCAAGCTGATTGGCAACGTTTTTAGCAACTAAATAAGCATCTAACTCTGGGCGCTTAATTTCTTCAATATTTAGTTGTATATCTTTATTAGTAATACGCTGTAATTCCACTTTCAATTTATCAACTTCGGCACCTTTTCGTCCTATTACGATTCCTGGGCGGGCAGTATATATAGTTAGCGTAATTTTTTTTGCGGTTCTTTCAATGCCAATCTTTGATATGCCAGCATGTTCGAGACGAGCTCGAACATACTTTCTAATCGTTAAGTCTTCTTCTAGCTTATCGGCAAAATTCCTTTCATCGAACCAGTTTGAATTCCAAGTCCGATTTATGCCCAACCTTAAACCAACAGGATTTACTTTCTGACCCAAATGATCCTCCTAATTATTAGCAGACTCTTTCAACTCAGCAACTTTTATGGTAATATGACTGGTACGTTTACGTATTCTTACGGCTCTTCCCATCGAAGCAGCACGAAATCTTCGAAGGGTAATCCCCTCATCAACACGAATCTCTTTTATATAAAGCTCATCAGGATCTACCTTTGAACTTCCTTCAAGATTTAACATATTAGATACCGCAGAACGCAAGGTTTTTTCTAATGGTCTCGAAGCAGATTTTCTTGTAAAATGTAAAATATTCAGTGCTTCACCCACATCCTTACCTCTAATTAGATCAGCCACACGACGTATCTTACGAGGGGACATCCGTATATATTTAGCTATAGCTTTCGCTTCCATTATAATTCTCCAACGAGATCTGTGTAGACTTTCTATTCGTTTTACTCAAATCGAAATGCTTTTAACTGATTCCCTCTGCCTTTAACAATTGGCGTTAACTTAAAAATGACTCCAGAATCAATGTTAAAAGTTAGACAAAATATCTAACATTTTCAATGTGTTTTCCAATGATTATAATAAAATTATCCCCAATTTTATTTAATTTTGCTTTTCTTATCTGATTTGGTCGCATGCCCACGATAAGTCCGGGTATGTGCAAATTCACCCAACTTATTCCCCACCATGTTTTCACTAATGAACACCGGGATAAATTTATTACCATTATGTACTGCAAGCGTATGCCCAACAAATTCAGGTGTAATTGTAGATCTCCTTGACCATGTTTTGATTACTTTTTTTTGATTTGAATTATTCAATGCCTGAATTTTTCCCAGCAGCTTCGCATCTACATAGGGTCCTTTTTTTATAGATCTTGCCATAACATATTAACCTATTTGGTCTTCCTCTTTTTAATGATTAAAGAATCAGAATTTTTCTTGTGCCGTGTTTTTTTCCCTTTTGATAGTTGTCCCCATGGGGAACAGGGATGTCGACCACCAGAAGACTTGCCTTCGCCACCTCCCATCGGATGATCAATTGGATTCATTGCTACACCACGAACTCGAGGACGTCGACCCAACCATCTCGATTTACCGGCTTTGCCATAATTAATATTCTCATGATCAGCATTTCCTACCTGACCTATTGTTGCTTTACAATCCAACAACACCATTCGAACTTCACCTGATGGCAATTTAATTTGAGCATATTTTCCTTCCTTAGCAACTAATTGGGCATACGCACCAGCACTGCGTGCAATTTGCCCACCTTTACCTATCTTCAGTTCAATATTGTGAATGGTGGACCCCAAAGGAATATTTCGCATGGGTAAATTATTGCCAACACGTATATCTGCCTTCTCTGCCGAAATTATTGTATCACTCACTTTAAGCCCTATTGGCGCTAAAATATAACGCTTTTCCCCATCTGTGTAAGAAAGTAATGCAATATGAGCCGATCGATTTGGATCATATTCAATTGAAGTCACCTTAGCTGGTACATCAACTTTATTTCGCTTAAAATCAATCATCCGATAGGCTCGTTTATGACCGCCTCCTCGATGACGACATGTAATTCGTCCTAGATTGTTCCGACCACCTGATTTGTTTAATGAAACTGTAAGGGATCTTTCTCGCTTATCTCTGGTTATTTCTTCAAAACTCGAGATAGTCTTAAATCTTAACGATGGCGTTATTGGTTTAAAAGATCTTACCGGCATTTCTATTCTCCAATCTGAACAGCGATTAGCAGTCTGTTTTATGAAAGTGGGATTAAATAGCTTAGAAATTTCAATTTTTTAAACAATTATAAATAGTAAGTTATGTAGATTAAAAAGGAACCTTATTTTATCCCACTCCCTAAATTATGCACCTTCAAAGAAGTTTATAGAATCACCCTTACGCAAAGTTACTACTGCCTTTTTCCAGTCAGAACGCTTTCCGCGTGTAATTCCGCGACGAGTGTTCATTTTTTTCGATTTACCTTTAATATTAATTATATTTACATCCTGTACAATGACATCGAATCGCTGCTGAATCGCCTGTTTTACATTAATCTTGTTCGCATCCCTATGAACTTTGAAGGCGTATTTCCTTTCATTCTCTTGAAGTTTTAACATCTTCTCAGTTAAAACCGGTTCTATCAATATATCATTAATTTTCATCGTATCGTACAGACCTCTGTAATCTTATTTAGTGCATCCTGTTGAATTAATAACATATCACAGTTCAAAATATCGTAAGTTGAAGCATCTGCTGCCTGACAAATGATGAGGTTGGGGATATTTCTCCCTGCTCGTACAATATTCCCGTCATACTCAGTTGTCAATAATAGTATCTTTTTATGGTCAATATTTAAGTTCTTCAATATTTGGTGGATCTCTCTCGTTTTTGGCTTTTCTATCTGAAAATCCTCGACAAGCATGACCTCATCTTGTTTTGCTTTATAGGAGTAGGCTGACAGCCGAGCTTGACGTTTCATTTTTTTAGTAAATTTCATTTTAAGGTCTCGAGGCTGAGGTCCAAAAGTCCGTCCACCACCTACCCAGATTGGAGATCTAATCGTTCCGGCTCGGGCGGTTCCTCTCCCTTTTTGCCTCCAGGGTTTACGACCACCACCTCGAACCATAGCACGATTCTTCGTTGCCACTGTTCCCTGTCTACTATTGGTCATTTGACAACGAACAGCCTGATAAATTAAATGATCATTTGGTTCGATAGAAAAAACTTCTTCTGGCAGTGCAACCGATTTACCTGATAACATGCCATCAATTTTGTAGACGCCTAATTCCATATCCTTACCATTCAACACATTACTTCTAAATTATTATGCTTGTTTTTTTACAAAGACATAACCTTTTATATGACCAGGAATAGCTCCTTTTACAAAGAGTAAATTTCTCTCATTGTCGACTTTAACGACCTGAAGGTTCCTGACTGTAACTGCTTTTCCTCCCATTCGACCAGCCATTTTTATACCTTTATAAACTCGCGATGGATATGATGATTGACCGATTGAACCTGGAGCGCGATGTCGATCACTTTGACCGTGTGATTTGGGACCACCACCAAAACCGTGACGTTTTACACCGCCAGCGAATCCTTTTCCTTTAGAAATACCAGTAACTGTTACCGTATCACCTACTGAAAAGATATCAACTTTTATTTCATCACCTAAGGTAAATGTTGCATCTGAATCAAAAGTTCTAAATTCTTTTAAAATGCCTTGAGGCTTGACCCCGGCTCTTTTAAAATGCCCTCTTAAAGGCTTTGTGGTAACCTTTTCTCTTTTCTCACTAAACCCTAACTGCACTGCGTCATAGCCATGTTCTTCTTTAGACTTAATTTCTGTTACATAGCAGGGTCCAGCCTCAACAATCGTTACTACAACATTTTTCCCAGTCTCATCAAAAAGCCTGGTCATACCCAATTTTTTACCGATTAAACTACTCATTTTCTATCTTCATCTAATTATTATTCCAGAATTCCATGTTTAGTAATAATTTTAAAATATATCTCCTCAAGATATTAATATATGGCAGATAAGAACTTAGTTATCTTAAAGATATTAGACCTTAATTTCGACGTCGACTCCGGCCGGTAATTCTAATTTCATAAGCGCATCCACTGTTTTTGGATTTGAATTTAAAATATCAATTAATCGCTTATGAATTCTGGTTTCAAATTGCTCACGAGATTTTTTATCGACATGGGGCGACCTCAATACGGTATATATACTTCTCTTAGTCGGCAAAGGTACTGGCCCTGAAATATGAGCACCGGTTGCTTTTGCGGTTTTGATTATTTTGTCAGTTGATTTATCAATGAGTCGATGATCATAGGCTTTTAATTTTATCCTAATTTTTTGTCCAGCCATATAAAACTCCACTAATGATTATTGCTTTTTTTAATTCAAAATTGAGCAATCCTTATTCAATAATTTTCGTCACGACACCAGCACCAACCGTACGACCACCTTCACGAATCGCAAAACGTAATCCCTCTTCCATCGCTATCGGCGTGATCAAC
>Ga0209427_10000726_pt1 | contig 36116 bp, 27 predicted proteins | sample DeeMarSWOR136_30_FD_187465 | JGI IMG/M metagenome (GOLD analysis project Ga0209427, IMG submission 187465) | Marine sediment microbial communities from White Oak River estuary, North Carolina - WOR-1-36_30 (SPAdes) (version 2) | ecosystem: Environmental > Aquatic > Marine > Intertidal zone >...
AATACCTCCTTTGTTGCATCCTCAGAGAAGGAGGCACTGCTCCTGATTCTCTACAGATCCGATATAATCGTACCACCAACATTGTGGTTCTTTCGGGGCCTTCACTATGGTGAAGCCGCCAATTACCTAAATCGGGGCACTCTGTAGAGAAGGAGATAACAGAATCTGTGTAGAGGCAGTCTCCCTCACATTCATCGTGAGGTAACTCCATCAGTGGCACGGATCGTATCCTCCTTCTCAACAGTGCGATTATATCGAACTGCAACAGAGTTTCAAAGAGTCTTTCTCTAAAATCTATTATACAATTTAGCACAAGAGTAATTTTGAGAGGTCTTCTGTTTCATAAAGCATTGATTATGTTGCGTGTGGACTGCGTGAAATTTGATAGAGCAACGGACTACTAATGCGGTGCTTGACTTTGAACACAAGGCTGGCACATGGGGAGTGGTATAACCACCGACCCCTTTCTTATTTGGATTTCATACTTTCTAGTAGTAACGACCTGTGTCAACAGATGCACTTTTCTTGACAAGAGCAGAAAATTTACTTATACTGACACAGACCGAAGGGGATTATTGGTTGATTTTACAAGGTAGAGATAATGAGAAAACCCTTTGTAGATAGAATTGAGGAATTGAGACATCTGAATAGAGCACTGAAATACGATGGCGAGGAAAGTCAGGTGCTTGTCTTCACAGGCATCGGAGGAATGGGCAAGACTGCCCTACGGATTGCTCTCGAAGAGCAAATCCTAAAACCGAGCAAAATTCCCTATGCGGTGCTTGATTACGATGGTGACCCCAACCTACGGCCTATTGAGGCGACCTTAAGGGCAATTCGTCGGCAATTAGGCAGACAGAAGATTAAAACACCGGTCTTTGATTTTCTCTACGCGCGTTACTTTGAGCTGAGCACCGGTCTCAAACTTTCTGCTACGAATTTCCCGCCAGAACTTGAAGGTGTGGTGAATATCCTCAAAGGAATACCTGGTTTCGGAAATGTTACCCAAATTTTACACGGACTGAGTCAATTAGGGCTTGTCGCAAAGGAACGCCTACAACACAAAGAGTGGCTGTATCGCATACGTGATTTAGAGCCGCGTGAGGTCTTGAACCTTCTGCCCGAGGTTCTAGCTGAGGACTTAGAGGAGGTAATGTTGTCTCAAACTCTGAAACCTATTAAGGCATCAGAGTTTCGTATTCCGCTGCTGCTTGATGCCTATGAGCTCCTTTCTGACTCTCATATAGACGATACTCTCCACAGAAAGCTTCTTTTGCTCACACCGCATCTGCTCCGGGTCATCTTCACCCGTACTCCTCTTCCCTGGGAGCATACATTTCCAAAAGAATGGCGTGGCAAGATAACACACTTTCCGTCTTTAGATGACCTTTCTCAAGAAGATGCGATGATATTTCTCAGGAAGAAGGATATTACTAGTGCTGATCTGCAAGAACACCTTTACCAACTGACCGGTGGATACCCCTTACATCTGGAACTCTGTGCTGACATTTGTCGAGAGATTAAAGAAGCTAGTAACAGGGAACCTGAGATTCAAGATTTTGAAGGCGCAACGCAGGCAAAGAATCTAACCGAGGAACTGGTGCATCGTCTGCTCCGTCAACTGACCGATAATGAAAGAGACCTAATGGGACTGGCAGCTTATCCTCGATGGGTGTCTGAAGAGATTCTCGAAGTTCTTTCTTCTGTTCCAGAAAGTGTGCCGCGTATTTTCAAAAAATTCACTGGGCTCTCCATGTTTTATCCACATGCAGAGATTTCTGATGCCTATGTCATTAGAAAAGAGGTGCGTGAATGTTTGATGCTACAGCAACGCAAAGAGCGCTTGTGGAAAGAAAGGCACAGAAAATTGTCACAATTTCACAGAAAACGCTGGGAAGAAAACCAATCATTTTATCACTTCAGAGAAGTTCTCTACCACGGGTTCTACGAAAATTCAGAGCACGCTATGAAGATGTTTGAGGAACATTTCTGGAAATTTTTAAAGAAATTTAGCTTTGGAGACGCCGAGGGGCTCATTGAAGCAGTTCCCATAGACACACTTAATGAAAAGCAGAAAAGGAAGATTGATAATGCGCGCGCCCGGTTCTTGTCCTCTAGTACACGTTCCCAACAGAGTTTGGAAACCGCAAAGCATCTTTACGAGGCACTTATTGCCTCTGCGACAGATGAAGAGTCTCTCTGCCAATACCTGTTTTCCTTTGCTGGTCTTCTGTGTGTCATGGGCGAATATGGAAGGGCGTTGGAGCTTTATCAGAAAACTCTTGCTATCGGTCAGAAGGTATACGGAGAGGAGCATCCCGATGTTGCCGAATCTTATAACAAGCTATGTGCTGTTTATACTGACCAGGCCAAATATGAAAAGGCATTGAAGTATAATCAGAAAGCTCTTGCCATCTGGTTAAATGTTTACGGGGAGGATCACTCTACTATCGCCAAATCTTATACCAGTATGGGTATTATTTATGAAAAGATTGGTGAATACGCAAAAGCGCTGGAATATTTTCAGAAGAGTCTTGGTATTCGTATGAATGTTTTTGGGGAACAACATCCAGATGTTGCCATGTGCTACAACAACATAGGTGTTATTTATGATTTGCAGAGTGAATACGAAAAAGCACTGGAGTGTTATCAAAACAGTCTCGCCATCCACCTGAAGACATATGGAGATGAGCATCCACATGTGGCTAGGTGCTATAACAATATCGGTGTTGTCTATTGGCGCAAGGGTGACTATGTAAAGGCACTGGAGTACCATCAGAAAAGCCTTGCCATGCGTCTGAAGGTTTATGGAGACAGACACCCTGATGTTGCCAAGTCTTACGACAGTATTGGCGTTGTGTATGGGCAGATAGGTGATTCCAGAAAATCACTGGAGTATCTTCAGAAGTGCCTTGACATGCGGTTGAAAATTTATGGCGAAGAACACATCTGTGTTGTCAGGTCTTACAACAACGTAGGAGATATTTATTGTAAAACGGGTGAGTTAGGAAAGGCGCTGGAGTATCATCAGAAGGCTCTTGCTATCGGTCTTAAGATATTCGGTGATGAACATCCTGATTTCGCTACTTCCTATAAAGGTTTGGGAGAGGTTTGTTATAAGAGTGGTGAGTTTGGGAAAGCATTGGACTATTTCCAGAAGTGTCTGGCCATCCATCAAAAGGTCTTTGGAGAGATGCATCCGAATGTAGCCGACGCCTACAATGACATTGCGAACACACTTCGGGGGTTGAAAAGAGAAGATGAAGCTTTTGAAAAAATACGGCAGAGTGTAGAAATATATCGAAAGTTTAACCTTTGGCAAAAAGTAGTGGAAGGGTTAGAAACACCTGCAGGATGGCTGGAGGAAAAGGGGCGAAGCAAGGAGGCGGAAGAGACACGTGCGGAAGCCAACAAGATCCGCAAAGACCACAACCTTGCTTAGGCATTGTGGATTTGATTTAATTTATCGTAGATAATAGTTAATATCTTCCTCTTTCAAAAAATCAAACAAAGCATTTGTCTTATAGTACAGGAATTCATTTGGTTCTGAAACAGAAATGGCACGAATCTGGCACAGACGAGGTTTATATGATATCGAAATATGCTAATGTATTGAATCCCTTGACGTTGTGATAATAGTATCGTTACTTGCCACGGACCACCAGTCCGTTGCGTTATGTTTTGACACAGATATGGTTAATGGATTAGATTCTGACAACTTATTTATAAGATGTATTTTACATTTTTAACGGGCCTTTTTGGAGGCGGATGTCGTCAATCCAGACCTTACCGGGACCTGTAATAATAAGATTCAGTTTTATGAGGGTAGGATTTTCGTCTTCATTGTACAAGAAGGAGGTCTGTACAGCACTCCACTGATTCGTTCCGGTCAAGTAATCATCGAGTCCTCTGCCAAAGAATGTACCGAGGCCTTTGAAATCACACAATATTTCAAGATATGCGTCTCCATCAAGGTCTTTGGTCCTCATTTTTGCCTGATAGATAATTCGTGCTTTTTCAACATCAGGGTCTTCTATCTCGAAGAGTCTAACGACCATTGAACCTTTGGCATCTATTAACAAAGAGCCATTACCATCGCTTGTTATCTCTGTATCGAATGTTACACCTGATTGTGTGATAACCCCTTCAAGACTTGTTATGGGGAGTCGCATAAAATCCTCAGCCTTTTGCTCCGCCTTCTTTTCACCTTCACAACAAAGAAAGATTAGAGGGATGATCATTACAAACACAGCCAATCTTTTCATTTTAGACTCCTTTTTCTCCTTTGGTTACCTCAAGTATAGAGAGGTTTAATCATGTGTCAATAGATGAACGTGTATGCCTTGACATTTTCTTCCTTTATATTATTATTATATATACCGAAGAGGAGGAGATATGAGATTATCGATTTTATTCTTCATTATTGTATTTAGCTGGGCAGATGTGCTTGTGATTGATGTGCCCATTCCTCAATACAGGATTATAGATAGCGAAATCATTATGCAAAATGGTTCCTATATGGATATTCCAGGTGCACCGAAGCTGCCCTGCAGAAAACTGACCATTGCCCTGCCGCCAGGTGCAATCTGCGAGTCAGTAGAATTCTCTGGAACATGGGAAAAAACAGGAAGCCTCACGATACCACCAATAGAACCAGTATTACCATTAAGGCAAGACAAAGGAATAATTGCGAAGTCCATGCAGATGCATGAGGGACTCAAAGATAGGATTTATTCATCTAACACACTCTACCCTGAGACCTTTGGCACGCTCCTGTCTAAGGGTGGCTTGAGAAAGTATACACTGATCAACGTTGCCTGCCACCATTTTGCGTATCAAGCAGTCTCTCAACAAGTTTACTCTGCACCACATATCACAGTTAAGATACAATACAGAATGCCACAGTTTTCAAGTGAGCGGGCGAAATTCTGCCAAGGTTTAGTGGATGATATAACGTTTGATGAAGTCGCTTCAGAGGTGATATACAACTGGCACTGTGCAAAGAACTGGTACAAGACTGACACCCCGAAAAGGGCAAATGGATATTTTATTATACTGCCCTCTACACTCGAAACTGCAGTTGATGACCTGGTTGCCTACAGGCAGGGTCAGGGTTATGATGTCAGTGTTGTTACTACTGAATATATAGACTCAAATATTGATGGAGATGATTCTCCGCAGAAAATCAGAAATTATTTGAGACAAAATATGGCTGACATCGAATACGTATTACTGGTTGGAACGATGTATGATATCCCCATGCGGAGCGTCGTGCCGTTTAATGATGACCCGGACAGCCCTTATGATGATCCTGATGTCTCACCGATTCCAACTGACCTCTACTATGCAGAACTCACTGACCACGACAGTCTCTCATGGAATAGTGATGGAGACAGTTACTACGGCGAGGTCTATAATGCAGCTATGCAGCCCTATGGTGATGATGACGTTGACTACCATGCAGACGTTCATCTTGGAAGGATACCTTTCACTACTCAGAGCAATATCGAAGAAATCTGCGAAAAGATGATACTCTTCGATAGTAACACTAATAGGTATTACAAGACATCCGCACTGCTCGCGGGTGGCATGATCTATTTTGAAAGCGAAAATTATAGTAGCTATCCGAGGATTGACGGTGCTGATAATATGGAATTGCTCATGAATGATTCTATCCTCGATAGGTCAAAAGCTGTCTATCTCTATGAAAAGGCGGGTCTCAGGGCATGCACCTACCCCTGCACTGATTCCCTCACCAGAAATAGTATGATCTCCTACTGGAATAACAAGGGCATTGTATTTGAGTATAATCACGGTTCACCCTATGATTATTGGAGAAAAGTTTGGACTTATGATGATGGTGATAGCATTCCAGAAAATCATGAGATGCAGTGGTATAAGTGCCTGGACTATACTGATGTTTTTTCACTCGATAATGACCATCCTGCCACAACATTTCTGCTCTCCTGCTCATGCGGAAGACCCGAGGTAAACAGCCTTGGCAAATACCTCTTATATCGCGGTTCATCGTCTGTCATTTGTGCTATGAGGACTGCTTGGGTGCCCCGGCATGACTCGAGTTTAGCGCATCATTTCTTAAATAGACTCATGAAAGACACGACATCAAGTAATAGCATTGTAGGAAATGCATATGACCTTGGCAGGAATGACCATATGGATATATCTGGTTTCTGGATGAACACGTATGTGTTCAATCTCTACGGTGACCCTGCTCTACACCAGCTTGGTATTACACTCATTGGTGTTGAGGAAACACAAAAGAATACGTATCTCTCTACTTTCTCTGTATATCCCAATCCCACGTCTGGGGCTGTGACAGTCTATCTTAACATCTCAGAGAGGAGAGAGATTCAACTTGATGTGTATGATGAGAGCGGTCGGTTAGTAGATGAGGTTTATAACGGGTACCTGGGCGAAGGCGCTCAAAAACTGAGAACAGAGCTGCCAGCGGGTATCTATTTTCTGAAACTGACAGACGGTGACAATATCCAGGTTAGAAAATTTGTACTTGTCCAATAAAGATAAATACCTAAAAGTCCAAAATACCTAAACACCTAGAAATAAATACCTAAATACCTAAAGTGACAAATGCCTAAATTCCTAAATACCTAAATAGAAAGACAATAATTCTTCGTGCTTGGAATTAAATCGCTTGATTTTTTCCGAAATTTCAGTATAATTATATATGACAAAGGGTATGAAAGTCTGCGTCATTGGTGCGGGGATGCAGGGCAGGGTGGTTGCTCGGGATCTTGTAAATAACGGACATAAGGTAACTATTATTGACAACAATATAACGTATCTCAGACAGCTCAAAAAGAATCTCAAGGTCGATGCAAAACAATTTGATGTTACCTATAAAATTAAATTTATTAAATTCATAAAAAATTTTGATATTGTCGTTGGTGCACTACCCGCAGCACTAGGCTACTACACTATGGATTGTGCAATCAGGGCAGGTGTCGACCTCGTCGATATGTCATTTTCAATAGAAGACCCAATATTACTCGATGAGAAGGCAAAGCTTGAACAGATTAGGATTGTCCCTGATGCTGGTTTTGCCCCAGGCTTGAGTAATATCCTGATTGGTGAGACGTATAAAGATTTTGGTGGGATCGAGAGCGTGAAGATTCGAGCCGGTGGCATTCCACAGAAACCAGAACCTCCCTTTAATTACCGCCTTACTTGGTCGCATGATGATTTGATTGAGGAGTATACACGTCCTGCACGGATAGTTCGAAATTATGATGTGAAGACAGTCGAGGCACTGAGCGGTGTTGAGAAGCTCACAGTTCCTGAAGTAGGACGCCTTGAATGTTTCTATACAGACGGACTACGAACACTCTTGAAGACTATCAGAGAGGCGAGAACCATGGAGGAGAAGACAATTCGGTATCCTGGTTATGCGAAGATATTCAAGACGATTATTGACTGTGGATTTTTATCAAACCAGTCTGTCTCTTGTGGTAAGCGATTGATAAAGATCAAAGATGCTACTACAGAATTTCTCAGGAATGTGTTGAGCAAAGGTGATGAGCGCGACGTTTCTATTTTAATCATTGAAATCAAAAAAGGCAGTAAAAAGAGGCGGCATGTCTGCATAGACTACTTTGATGATAAGGGCGGCGTTACCTCGATGGCACGAATGACCGCCTACACCTGTTCGATAATCACCCAATGTATTAAGACATATCCTCATTATGGTGTTATCCCGCCTGAATACTTGGGGATGGATGAGGAACTGTCCCACTTCATTAGAGGGGAACTCGAGAGACGCAGTATAAACATAAAGTCGAGGTAGGGGCAAAATTTCGCTCCCCAGAAGAGTTCGTGCCGAATGAGTGACACATCTCATATTTCACCCGAAAAACAGGGAGATATTGATGTAGAGTGGTATTCTGGAGGCGATTTGTATACCCGACCCAAGCGTATTAAGGTTGATGGCAGGTGGGAAGATGTCTTTCACTGCGAGAAGACAATTCGTGAGGATGCCTCATCAAAAAGAAGGGAGCTCGTCTTTCGCTGTCATATTGGCGATAACCGAATCGTTGAGATTGTCAGAGAGATTTCTGAAAACCCCGGAAATCTTGAGAGCGATGAATACTTATTCGGAGGTCCATCAGAAAAGTATTGACAAATACGTAATATTCTTTATAATAAATAGGCTTAAGAGCCGAAAGGAGGTTCTGTGAAATATACACTAAAGATCGTTGTGATGATGATGTGTCTACTGTTAGTCACTACAGCAGTAGCGAAGCCAGGTGCTCGTCTGGAAAATGACCACAGTCAACCGACCAAGAAGATTGTCACTAAGCATGAGGTTCCCTATTTCCCTTCAGCGCGTCAGGGTGGTGTGCTGTTTGTTGAGGACCGGAGCAGTGATTGGGGTGGTCCGCCAACATATCCTGACCCAGTGTGGGAAGCTATGCTCGATAGCCTTTTTGGTGCCGGCAACTACGGCTGGTATGGTGCTACTATGACACCCGGTGAGAATGGTCCTGACCTGGCTACTATGCAGGGTTATGACCTCGTGATCTGGCACACCTATGATTACTGGTGGACAGATACTGCGGCACTGACTGCTACTGACCAGGATAATCTTGGCCAGTACATGGAAGGCGGCGGATATGTCTGGTTGATATCGCAAGACGGACTGTACACTGGTGTTCCCTATTCCTGGATGAACATCTATTTCGGACTTGCGACTGCGAATGAAGATTATCTCTTTCCAGCCGATTCCTTGCAGATCCACGGGCTCGCAGAGATTGATTCTATCACCTTGTGGAGTATTCCTGATTATGGATCCAATCCTTTCTTCCCAGATGAGCTCATACCGGATGCCGCGGCATGGGTAGTACTTGAAGATATTGATTACCCTAACGATATTGGCATATTCTATGATGCAGGCGTCTGGCTCTCTTCATTCTGGTCAGTCGATGGTAGGGTCCAGCCCGGTTCTGCTTATTGGGGTGACTGGGTTGCGATGGTGTATGGCATGCTCGGTCCGGATCTCTTTAGCGTCCTTGGTATTGCTGAAACTCCCTCTCAGACTCCAGTAGGAAGGCTACAGCTCGCTATTACCCCTGCTCCGACTGTCAGAACAGCAACCATCAGCTATACTCTACCAAAGGCTGATTATGTGAAACTGCAGGTCTATAATAAACTTGGTCAACATGTGGCGACACTTGTTGATGCACATGCTCCTGCAGGTTCATACAAGGTCACCTGGAACGCTACTGATGTACCTAATGGTGTCTATTTTGTGAGACTTACCTGTGGTGGCGCTTCAACTGCTACAAATGTGGTTGTGGTGAAATAATGGGTAATCACACTATTACTGGCGGGGTCATAAGGCCCCGCCTTTTTTATTGTATCAAGAGTACTGTAGAACCAGATATCTTTGAATTTTTTATATTCAGAAGGGCTTGATTTGCATCTTCCAATTTATATTCATTGATCTGCGTCTTTATTTTAAACTCTGATGCTACTTTGAGGAAAGAATGCACATTTGCTCGTGTGGTATGGGCAATAGAGGTGAGACATTTTTCTGGATAGATGAGCGAATAATCGAATCCAGGCAGAGGCGTGGTGTAGATTCCAGCAGAGACGATTCTGCCGCCTTTGTCCAATCTCTTGAGTGATTCGACCAGTAATTTACCACTCGGCGCAAAGACAATGCCCGCGTCGAGGGCCTTGCCCATATCATCGTCAATATGCCCAACCCATCGTGCACCAAGGTTCTTTGCGAGGTCCAATTCCTTTCTGGTCCGTGACACAACATAGACTTCCAAGCCAAGGTGTATTGCAACCTGTATTACTATGTGTGCAGATGAGCCAAACCCGAACAGACCCAGTCTTCCTCTGTTTTTCAGACCCGTTGCCTGGAATGCCTGATAGCCAATGACTCCTGCACACAGAAGTGGCGCAACTTCGTGATTCGAATAATTTTCTGGAAGACGGTAGGCAAAATCCTGGTGCACGACGGTGAACTCAGCAAATCCACCATCGGCATCATAGCCGGTAAAGAGTGCATGTGTACACAGATTCTCTTTGCCTGCCTGACAGTATTTACAATGACCACAGGTCTTGTACAGCCATGGTATGCCGGCTCTCTCGCCGGTCTTCCAGGTAGTTACCTTCTTACCTACTTGATCGACCCTCCCCACAATCTGATGGCCGATTATGAGCGGCATTTTATGCGCAGGTAATTCTCCTTCGACGATGTGGAGATCAGTCCGACATGCGCCACATACATCTATTTTTATTCTAATTTCATCGTCTTGTGGCTCGGGATGAGGTACATCCTTCGGTTTTAGAGGATGTTCTTCAAGCCTCTGCTGTCTTTCTAAGACCATCGCCTTCATCGGTTATTATAGCAAATAATGAGATTGAGTCAATCTGGTTTTCTGCGGAGTAGTTGGTTAATGGGTTGGGGTATGGATGCTAGAAAGAGCAGGGTAATCGGGATTGGGTTACGTTTCTTGACCACCACCGCTTTACTTTAACCGAAACGGGCCCCTGTTAGATAATTTGAAGAACTCATAATAGAGAGTAAAGAATAGTAATGTTAAAATATCTAATTTGCATAAAACATGTAAATTCCCCGCATCTAACGGGGCGGGCATCGTAGCCCTTACCATCACGCATTTTCATGAAGGGTCCTGAATAACGGGTTGGAGTTTGGACGCTAGAAGTAACTAATTATTTATCTCTGTAATCTTTATGCCATCACTGTAATCAATCTGCAAGGCAGATTCAAGGCTTGACATCTCCATTTTCCCATATATTATTACAGATGTTTTTATGTTTTTTGATTTCGTTAGCTGTAGGAATTGAAGGTGGATACAATGAGCCAGCACTCGGTTTCAAAAATATAAAGTCTGGCGCTACATTTACACTCTTTGTCGATCGCCATTGGAGGCTTGCTGATGTTACACTCTCAATCGGCACTGGATTCCATACCGGTGATAATCCGAGTTATTCGCTGGACTCTTACGGATTACGATTGGGCTTAAGTAAGAATAACTGGCTGTTCTCACCGGTATTAGAATGTGGCGCAGACTACCTACACCGCACTATTCATGACGCAAAGGAAGTTGGTTATGCATTTATCTATACTATCGGACTTGTCATCAATTTCCGTTATGAACGCGTACGCCTATATCCTAAATTTTATTACGAAGGAGTCACCGATTTCAAAACACATGGTGGATTCATTGGAACAAGGTTGGGGATTGGTTATGAAATCTAGATTTTTATTTTTGTTGGCTGTGTTCGTTTTTTGTTCAAACGATCATTTCGTTCAAAGGGCATCGCGTGATTACTTCCTATTTGATGAAGGTAATTGGTGGCGCTACGCGAGCAATGATGATACCGTGCTCGTTGAGGTTGAACCTCCTGACACGATACTACAGACAGAATGTTTTCCTGTAAGTTTCGGCGGCTATACAAAGTATCTGGCAGAAAGCCGCGAGGCCATTATCGAATATATTAATGTCCTTTATAACTTTGCTGGTGATGATTATACAATAATTGATGATTTTGTTATGAGAATTGAGTTACCTTTGGTGGATGGCAATAGCTGGGAAGATTCGTTGGTTGGTTCTCTCGATGTTGCAGGACAGTTGATTCAGGCAAAATACCATGTTCGTGGAAGCGTAAATGAATTCGCTTATGATGAAGATCTTGACGGCGATGTGTATACAATCGGACTCACTTTCATTGAAACGGTAATCTCGTTTGACACTACAATGATTGATTCAAATTATGTTGTTGAATATTACGCGCCAGATATAGGTCTTGTGCGTTTTGATAATGAAGCTGGTGAGTATATCCTGATTGATTACGAAGTTCAATAAGAATGTTTGATTACAAAGATTTACAGAAGATTGTACAGAAAGCGGTTTTATCGTATTAATCCACTCGGTTAGGCAGTAGCAGATTACCGTGATGGTTATATCGTCAAGCACCGAAACATCATTATCCTCAGTCCTCTTACATATATACAAGACCCTCTACACAACCTTTGGTTCGCAACGCTGGTGGCCAGGTGATACACCATTTGAGATTATGATAGGTGCGATTCTTACCCAGAATACAAATTGGCGAAACGTGAGTACAGCCATTGACAATATTAAGAGAGAGGGACTCATGGATCCCAAAAGATTGTTGAAACAGCAGAGAATAATACCAGACCTGATAAGACCGACTGGCTACTATAAAGTGAAGAGCAAGAGACTGGTCGCATTTCTCGAGTATTTTGTGAAGCGTTATAACGGTGAGATCAAGACAATGAAGAAAAAGAAGACCGTTGCCCTGCGCAATGAATTGTTGAGTATTCCGGGTATTGGTCCAGAGACCGCGGATTCAATCCTGCTCTACGCCGCTGCGCGTTCTGTGTTCGTCATCGATGCCTACACACGCAGGATATTTTCTCGCCATCATATTGTTGAGTATCATCAACAGTACGATGAAATCCGTCGTCTCTTTGAGCTTAATTTACCCAGGAGCGTTCAATTGTATAATGAGTATCATGCCCTCCTGGTTAGACTGGGGAAGGAGTACTGCAAAAAAAATGAACCTCTCTGTGCTCATTGTCCTCTGCATAACATTTTCTGATAGTCCTGACAGCCTTGTTAGAGGGATTTATATTAACCCTTATCAGGCTGCGAACAAAGACTATCTTGAAAGGATATTTATCAAAGCCGATTCGGGTCTGATCAATACAATTGTTGTTGATTTCAAGAGTGATTACGGTTTTCTTTCCTACGCATCGGACATCAAATTGGCGAGAGAGATTGATGCAATAAAGCGCTACATAGATGTTGATTATTTGATTGAGAATGCTCAGTCACACAATCTGAAGCTTGTTGCCCGAATTGTGTGCTTTCGTGATAATTACCTCGCCTTCCATAAGAATTATGGTATACGAGATGACAGTGGAAAAGTCTGGCGTGATAATAAGGGCCTTGCCTGGACAAATCCCTATAACAAGAAGGTGAGGGAATACTTATTAGAAGTCGCTAAGGATGTGGTCGAATGTGGTATTCAATCAATTGCCTTTGATTATATTCGTTTTCCGACGGATGGTGATGTGGGGCGGATTAGGTTAACCCATGTGAAGGGTCCGCGACATAGTCCGATAACCACATTTCTGAAAATGGTGAAAGATGAGATGGGCGATGAGGTAGAGATCGGTGCTTGTGTCTTTGGTTTCTCTGTGTGGCATCGCATGCAGGCAGAGGGGCAGGATATTGAGAAGATGGGTGAGTATATTGATGTCTTATATCCAATGCTCTACCCCTCACATTTTGGCTGGAGTTTTAAGAGAGGGGAGACCGACTACTGGCGCAATTATTGGATATATTTCGATTCAGTCAGGGAGGCAAAACAGAAACTATCGTCCAGTGTAAAGATCATGCCATTTGTCCAAGGGTTTGATCTCCTGGCGGAGCGTTTTGATTGTGACTATGTATTTGCACAAATCCATGGTGCACTTTCTGCTGGGACCGACGGTTTTCTTATCTGGCACGCCGGGGGTGACTACTCGATCTCTTGGCGCGCGCTTTCGTGGGCACGTAATTCAATCCTAAGGCGATCCGTTCAGAGTTACCTAAATAACCGTATGAGAGAAGAAGGGCGCCGATATCGAGGTAGAGCCCTGGAGCAATTATTAATTCAAGAGAAAGCCCGAGAGAGAAACCCGACCATCCACCGGACTCGTACCCTGATTGATAGCCTGCCATTATTGAAAAACCCGAAAATCTTTCTTCACCCAATGCTGCCATGATATGAGGTGCCCGAATACGGATCTCGCTGCCGACTGAGATTGTCGGTGCAACATCAGGATAGACTGAGTAATCGAGTCCAAGGGTAAATTGATTCTCCCAGAAGGGGAATTTAAAGGCAAACCCCTGTCGGAAATTGACTGGCGGATACTCCCATTTTTCGATGAACCTTCTCGGTGAACCAAGATTTTTTAGGACTGTACCGAGATATATATATTTGTATGGATTGAGCATGAGACCAAAATCTGAGAGTACACCATACGCGCTATAGGTGTATAGTTGGCTACGGACAATCTTGAGAGCAGCACCGATTGAAATAATCTGTCGTTTCCCAATAGATTTTCCATATCCGCAATTGAGGAGCATGTCCGAATTACGAAATTCACTGCCTTGTTCACCCCTTTCCGAATACTCGATGTCAGTTCCTGTCAGGTATGAGAGTCCGAAACCGATTCCACCAAGCCTTCCTAATGGGATAGCTGAGGTAAGATTATAGTAGTTAACATAAGCAAGGTGTTTCATCGCCATTCCCGAGCAATAATAGCTTTCGACAATTCCTAATCCTGAGGGATTCCAAAAGACTGCATTGCCATCATCGCTCAATGCAGTAAAGGCGTTGCCCATTGCCACTGGTCTTACACCGATTCCCAACTTAAGAAAAGTATAACCGGTGGTACCTGGATCAACGAGTTGGCCGAGAATGATGAATGGAAACAGGTAAAGGCTTATCATTGCCATTGACGAGGAGTTGATGGATACTGATATTTCAGGTTATGAGAATATCAGTATCACGGTAGCGATCGCGAAAGTACTATTTAAACTTGTCCTTCAATTTTTTGAGCACGTGGGGGAGTGTTGTGTATTCCATATCAGAAAGCGGAAGACGCTGCGGCTCAAATGGACCGTGCCGGCGGATATAGTTTGCAATCTCATTTGCCTGCTGTCGTGCCAGGTCATAACTTGGATCGGCAAAAAGATCCCTCGGGCCAATGAGTGTACCATTATTGAGTTGAAAACCGAGTGCGATAACCCTGGGAGGTCCATCGAATCGTGTTGGATTCGCGTTTTCTACAGATACGGGCATGAGTGGTCCCCAGTGTGAGCCGCGCATCCAGCCAGCCACAAAATGCGGCATAGAGAATGGCTCCAATACCTCACCGACCGCGGGCAGACCGCTCTGACACCTTACGATCATGACCGGATCGTCCTTGCCGACATATCTACCTGCCATGAGATTCACCTTTTGTGTCGACGTAGCTGCTGCTTTCTCACCGCTCTTCTTATAGATCGCGTTTATGATGTAATGTTCAGACGCACCAATTAAGACGAGGAGGTCATACAGGTCCTCTGGTGTATTCAATTTTACGATCTTATCGCCGAAGATATCCAATACCTCGAAGGTAAATCCGTCGTGCATTGATGGGTCAATTACGAGACCGATAGTATTAAAAGGGTCGGCAAATATCTTATAGAGAGGCATGTTCCAGGCACCTGGTGATGTCTTATCCGCAGCAAAGATGATGACCGGTTCGCTCTTCCTCTCCTCAAATTCTAATTCAGCAACGCCAGGTCCCAGGCCCTTCACGTTTCCGGAAAATGCATCAGAGAGCAAATCCTGACCTGCGCCATACAATTTCATCTCCTTTGCGATATTGGTGCACTCAACGAATATATCCCATGCCATTTTGTGTATTTCTTGTGCATCATACCCTTGCCGATGGGTGAGGATGAGTTCGAGGTCATCACCACAATGCGTTACATGAAAATCTATGATTGTCCCTTTATTCTTGAATTTCTCGAGGGATTGCATAGCCTTGGTCATGATATTGGGATGCATGCTGGAATGACCAACATAGCCACCAATATCTGCCTTAATTACACTGATTGTCAGTTTGTCCATTAATGCCTCCTTGTGAAAACCAGTGCTTATTATAGACAAAAATCACATAATGTCAATTATAACGGCATAAAATGGCAGACCCTGCCATACGCTACGTTGTTCTTTTTAGGATGCGGGCTTGAGTATATTGACATCTTCTCTGTCCTGGATATAATACTGCTGAGCGGGATTAAGTAATTTCTATTCTATTTTTTTTAAACGAATCTGTACTCAAGGAGGCAATATGAAAAAATTTCGAGAATTGAAGCCATCAGAGCTCCGCTGGCAATGCAATCCGAAAGTTCTTAAATTCAAATCTGTCAATGAATTGAGAATATGTGAAGGTATTATTGGTCAGCCCAGGGCTATTGAGGCAATCAAACTCGGCATAAATGTAAAGTATCCTGGCTATAACATATTCATCACCGGTCCTGTGGGAACCGGTAGGACAACTGCCATTACAAAACTCCTGGAAGAGTTGAAGGTGAAAAAGGGTATCTTAAAAGACCTACTCTATGTAAACAATTTTAAGAATCCAGATATGCCGAGACTCATTGACCTCCCTGCTGGAGAGGGGAGCAAATTCAAAAATGCAATGTTACATTTGATTCAGGGTTTGAAGACGAATATCCCGCAGGTCTTTAGCAGTGAAGAGTACCAGACACGAAGACAGGCGATTGTCACGAAATACGAAGAAAAGAATCGCTCATTGTTGAAGGAATTTGAGAAACTCGTTGAAGCGGAGGGTTTCAAGCTTGTGGAGATACAGATGGGACCTTTTATGCGACCGGCGATTATGCCCATAATAGATGGCAAACCCACGAAGATGGAAGATGTTGAGAAGATGGTCAAAGAAGGCAAGATGGATGACAAAAAATACGGAGAAATACAGAAAAAGATACGCGAGTTGGAAACCGGCTTGGCAGCGATGTATGTTCGTGTAAAGGAGATTCAAGATGCCGTGAATGAAGAAATTCAAAAGTTGAACGAATGGATGGTTAAACCGGTGGTTGAACATCTTATCCAGAGTATTAAAAAGAGATTTAAAGTAAAGAAGATTGAGGAGTATTTGAAGCAGGTGCTCAATTCGATTATGGGAGACCTCGACCGATTCTTGCGAAAAGACACAAAGGATGATGCCTTCAGGGAATACACGGTGAATGTACTCGTTGACCATTTTGATACCGAAGTGAGACCAATCATCTTTGAGACGAATCCTTCCTATAAGAATCTTTTTGGAACGATTGAGCGGTATAGTGCTGGACCCGGTGTGTTGGTGAGTGACTTTCTCAATATAAAGGCAGGTTCACTCTTAAGGGCGAATGGAGGCTACTTAGTGGTCAATGCCTTTGATGCCTTGACTGAGGCGGGTGTCTGGCAGGCATTGAAGAGGACATTGCGTAATGGCGTGGTCGATATTCAGGCATTTGACCCGTTTTATCTCTTCTCGACCTCTGCGCTTAAACCCGAACCTATTACTATTGATGTGAAGGTGATAATGATTGGTGCACAATGGTTGTACTATTTGCTCTATTATAATGACGAAGATTTTAAGAAGATTTTCAAGGTCAAGGCAGATTTTGATACGGTGATGGAAAAGAACTCGCTGAACATCAACGAATATGCATCATTTATCAAGTCTATCTGCCAGGCAGAGGACCTTCTTCCTTTTGCAAAACAGGCGATCGCGGATGTTATTGAATACGGTGTACGCATCGCTGGTCGCAAGGATAAACTCTCTACACGATTTCATGTTGTCGCTGATGTAATCAGGGAGGCAGACTACTGGGCACGACAGGCAAAAAAGAAGAGTATCGGGGCAGATGATGTGGAGAAGGCAATCCAAGGGTGGCGGAGAAGAATGAGTATGCTTGAAGATAAGATTCAGGAGTTGATTGAAAAAGATATTCTCATGATTAGCACCAGAGGAAAGGCAGTTGGTCAGGTCAATGGTCTTTCGGTTTATCAAGTGGGTGGCTACAGCTTTGGCAGACCAACACGGATAACTGCGAAGACATCGCTTGGCAGAGCTGGTATTATTAATATTGAACGTGAGGCGAATCTTGGTGGCAGGACCTATAACAAAGGTGTCCTGATTTTGAGTGGATTTCTGAAATCCCGTTATGCACAGAATCAACCCATGGCTATCGATGCTACATTAGGTTTTGAACAGTCATACAATGAGGTTGATGGTGACTCTGCATCGAGCACTGAGGTGTACGCACTCCTTTCATCATTATCAGGTATCCCATTGACTCAGGAGATTGCTGTTACCGGCTCAGTGAACCAAAATGGCGAGGTTCAACCCATTGGTGGTGTCAATGAGAAGATAGAAGGCTTTTATGATGTGTGCAAGGCAAAAGGATTTACGGGTAGACAGGGTGTGCTCATCCCCAAAGGTAATGCCAGTGATTTGATGCTCAGACAAGAGATTGTCGATACGGTGAAAAACAAGAGATTTCATATATATACTGTAAAGACAATAGATCAGGGAATTGAGATTCTCACGGGAGTGAAGGCAGGTAAAAAGACGAAATCAGGATTTGAGAAGAACAGTATTAATCATTTAGTCGATAAGAAACTGAATGAATATGCACAAAAAATGAAGGGCTTCGCAAGAGGGAAATAGTGGAGGAATACTAAGACTTACCATTTCTTAAATCACTAAGAAAGAACAGACAACAAGTAGTAAAGGTTGCCTAGTCGAAAATACTAAATTCAAAATTCTAAAAGCTAAACAATCTCAAAATTCAAATCTCGAAATCAAAAACATACTATTTGATAATTTTGGATTTTGTTATTTCGTATTTGTCCCGTAGAACGTGGATCCTCGTTTTGGCAGAAACGGGATTTAGAGATTGGAAATTCGATTTAGAATTTATGATATAGTATCGTAGTCTGACTCGATATTGATCAGTTATTACCCAAAAAGTGTATTGTTCTAGAATCTACTGATTGGTATAAGGAACAAAAAAGGGGGTGCTTGCACCCCCTTTTATTGTCAATTACTTCCTTGTACGATATGTCGCAGGTCTGACTTTCCTGAAGAGTTTCGGATACCGATTAATAATGATATATACCGAACGCTCAGGATCTTTCCTGTGGAATCTATAACCACGTTTCTTAATCCTCTTAGTGATGTCTCGATAGTGCAATGACTTTCCGCTCCTCTTCAGAATGTCAACCACGTGCTCCCTAATCGACATCTTTTTCTTTCTCTTTTTCTTTATTATTCTCTTCATTTTCCTCTTCTTTACCTTCATTTTTTTCATCCTTTTCTTCTTTTTCATCTTTTCCTCCTTTTTATACAAATATGATAGTTTATGACACTATCTTGCGACAATATTGAGTATTTTTTCAGGTACATAAATTGTTTTCTTGACACTCTTATCCTTGAGATGACGCTTGATTTTTTCATCTTTTAATGCCAATTCTTTCACCATCCCTTCATCGATAATTCCTTCGATTTCAAGGTGTGACCGGACTCTGCCATTAATCTGTATGACGATAGTAGTAACTTTGTCCTTTAAAAACCTTTTATCAAAGATAATCCATGGTTGTTTTACTAAAGCTCCCTTCCCACCGATCATAGACCATAGTTCGTCCGCAAGATGGGGTACAAATGGTGAGAGCAGATGGACGAGTGCATATATACCATAGCCGAAAACATTTCCTTTTGGCTCGCAACTGTACAACTCATTCAAGAGTTCCCAGAGTGCTGCTATAGCAGTATTGAACTTGAATGTCTCAAGGTCACTTGTCACCTTCGCCACAGTCTGATTGATCTTAGTGAAGAGTGTGTCTTCATCTTTTGATACTTTGCTTGGCGGTTCCTTGGCAACGCGTGATTTGTGTTCATCAACAAGACGGTGTACTCGATGCATAAATCTTTCAGCGCCTACGACACCTTCATTGCTCCACTCCATTTCTCGCTCAGGGGGTGCAGCGAAGATGATAGTGAGACGTGCAACATCGGCACCGTGCTTTTGAACAAATTGTCCAACCGGCACCACGTTTCCCCTTGATGATGACATCTTCTCCCCACCCTTTAAGACCATTCCGAGATTGAAGAGATTTGTTGCTGGTTCATCAACGGAGATATAGCCCGCATCATGGAGAACCTTAGTGAAGAATCTGAAGTATATGAGGTGACCAGTAGCATGTTCACTCGTACCACCGATGTATTGATCAATTGGAAGCCAGATATCGGCATTTCTTTTTGAACAGAATTCTTCGCTATTTTTTGGATCAAGGTATCTCAGAAAGTACCAGGAAGAGCAGACGAATGTGTCCATTGTGTCGGCGTCACGTTTTGCATCACCACCACACTTGGGGCATTTTGTGTCAATGAAGCTATCAACCGCAGCAAGGGGTGATTTGCCCTTTGGAACAAAATCTTTTATTTCTTTAGGCAAGAGGATGGGTAAGTCATTCTCGGGTACTGGTACAATGCCGCACTTGTCACAATATATGATAGGTATTGGCGCACCCCAGTAACGCTGGCGCGATATTAACCAATCTTTCAGCCGGTAACTGACACTTGGACCGCCCAACTTTTTATCAGCCAGAAAGTGAGCAACTGCTGCAATGCCTTTCTGGGATGTCATTCCTGAGAATTGCTCGGAGTTTACCATTATACCTGGTTCTTCGTAGGCATCTGTCATCGATTGTGGATCGAGTGTGCTATCGGGTGGATTTATCACGACCCTTATTGGTAGATCATATTTTCGAGCAAAAAGGAAATCACGCGAATCATGGGCTGGTACACCCATGACCACACCACTTCCATATTCTAAGAGGACATAATCAGCGACAAAAACGGGGACGCGCTCACCATTCATTGGATTGATTGCGTGGTAACCGGTGAAGACGCCGTCTTTTTCCTTTTCAATACGTTCAATATCCGTTCTTTTTGTTGCCTCTTTTATGTATGCTTTCACTGTAGACTCGTGCGGGCTTCCCGTAATGAGGTCATCAATCACAGGATGTTCGGGCGCGATAGACATAAATGTGACGCCATAGATAGTATCTGGCCTCGTTGTAAAGACCCTCAACTCGATGTCTTTCTCCGCAATCTTGAATATAATATCGCACCCCTCACTCTTTCCGATCCAGTTTCTCTGTATTATTTTTATATTCTCTGGCCAGCCTTTAAGTGTATCAATTCCTTCGAGTAGTCGTGCCGCATAATCAGTGATCTTGAAAAACCACTGGTCTAATTTTCTTTTCTCAATTGGAGCGTCACAGCGGTAGCACTTTCCTTCTACAACCTGTTCATTTGCCAATACAGTCTGGCAGCCAGAGCACCAGTTCACGTATGCTTCTTTTTTATAAGCCAGACCCATTTTGTACAACAGGAGAAACATCCATTGAGTCCATTTATAGTAATCTGGTAAACAGGATATGATTTCCCTGTCCCAGTCATAGCTAATCCCGAGGAGCTTCAACGATTGGTCAGAAATACGGATGTTTTCTATTGTTGACTTTTCCGGATGAATGCCAACCTCTATTGCTCGATTCTCTGCGGGCAAGCCAAACGCATCCCAGCCAAAGGGATGCAAGACATCATATCCTTGTCTCATCTTAAATCGTGCATAGACATCACCGATCACGTAGTTTTTACAGTGACCCATGTGTATATCGCCAGATGGATAAGCGAACATGACAAGGTTATAAAACTTGTTTTTTGGATTATTATTTGCAGTAAATAGTTTTCCCTTTTCCCACCTGTCTTGCCATTTTTTCTCAACTTCCCTATGCATATATCGCATATGTTTTATTTGCTTGTTTGCAGCCCTACAGAGATTGTTGACTGTCGAGTATCTCGGCACCACATTTTTCACAGTACCATGAGTCTGGCGAATTCATATGACCGCATTTTGGGCAGGGGACTTTTTCACCTACTTCTTCTTTTTCTTTTGGTGGTTCTTCTGTTGGTTCCGGGGTCAGCCCTTGTTCTTCTGAAGTTCCTGGCGTCGCTGCTTCCTCTTCGACCAATAGTTCATCAAGTTTCGCCACCTCTTCGGGTACCTCTTCTTCTAGGATATGCTCTTCTATCTCAATCTCTTCCTTAGTTTTAACCTCTTCTTCAGGTTTTTCTGGTGTGACAGTCTCCGTTGCTGGTTTTATGATACCCTCTATAGCTCCTTCTATATCCTCGTCGATGGTTTCCTCAATACTTTTTAATTCAACGAAGTCTTCTAGCCATTTCCTTCGTTCACGTAATTTCTGCAATTCCGATTCTATTACCTCCATGTCTTTATTATTTTCGTCACGCATTTTCTTGAATGATTCTTCATCGTACTCGCCAATTGAGTAACGTAGTGAACTTTCCTCCATCTTGAATTTTATTTCCTTCTCCTTTTGCATTACTTTTTCTTCCTCTTGCTTCAGACTCGCGAGCTCATTTTTGATAAGGTCAACGTGTTGCGCCATCTCCTCATTAATCTGTTTTAACTTGTCTTCGTAGTCTTTTTTAACCTTTGTGTAAACGTCTACGCTAACGGTTGATTGCTTCTCCTCGATCCGCTTTAGTTTGATGATTATGTCACTCCGCTGCGCCTCAATCTCTCGCAACTCGTGCCATTTTTCTTCCATATATGGCTCCTTTCCTGAACAAATGTGCATTTCTTAGAAAAAAAAGTTCCAGCATCAGATTTACAAAATGCGAACTCCTTTTGACTTTTCGATCGATTGTAATAATTTCATCGAGTATCGGTTTTATGGCTGCCTTGTTATCAGCAAAAACATTCCTCTTTCGTTGACTATAATAAATCAGTCCCCTCGTGAGAGCATCTACAATTTCTGCATACGATCGTATATACGGCGTCAACTCTTCAAAGAATTCAATTGTATCTTTTCCCCCTTCCAAGAACGTATCGACTATCCGATATTTGTCAAAATCGCATAATCCTTTTGCTAGGTCTCTTATGCTCTCGGTCGACAATGTCTTTGCCTCATTAAGATAATTTTCAATCTTTTCAAATTCATTCTTCAATCCGGTGACATCATGAGCAAATTCATCCTCGAGATATTCAATCATAGATGGAGATAGGTTCAAATTTTCTTTTCTGATTTTTTTCATAATCCATTGACGGATTCTTGCTTTATCATGCTGGAACACAACGCATTGAGCATTCTTAAATAGTTCAGTTAATCTCTTACTGAGACTTTCGGGTCTCCTTTCGTCTTTCTTCATCACATAAGTCATAATCAAGCAATTCCGAGATGTGGTGCTGTTGATGATTTTAGCAAAATTCGCTAGAGTTCTCAAATCTAATTCTTCGAGATTCTTTACTACAATGAGTCTCTGTGTCGAGCCGAACGGTGTGAGATAAAATTTTGACATTATATCTTCGATAGATATCTCGGAAATGATGAATGTGTCAAGATCGAAGGACTCGTCTACCTTTAGTACCATTCTTATATCCCTCACAGCATTTTCTATAAGGAGCGGTTCATCGCCGATGAGCAGATATTGATGACTGATTTTGCCTTTTTTCAGTAGATTACGTAGTTCGCTATCCTTCATGTGATTATTTTACATATATTCAATATCCTGTCAAGTAGCAAGTAGCTACACAAATCGGAGAAACGTGTAGTGTTACCAGTTAGGTTATTGTATCCACCTCCCAGCAATTTCTGTTTTACAGGTTTTACATTTTCCCCCATTCATATTAATCGCTGTAATACTATATCCCTTCCTTCCAATGACGAGGTTTCTACAATTTGGACAATAGGTATTCTCTTCTGGAACACCTGGCACATTGCCAATATATACATAATACAATCCTCTGTCGCGGGCAATCTCGGCAGCCTTCTTGAGTGTTTGAATTGGTGTTGGCGGTAGGTTTTGCAATTTGTACTGTGGATAAAATCTTGAGAAATGTATTGGCGTATCACTGCCCAGTGAATCTTTAATCCATTGACATAGATCCTCTATCATACCCTCTGTGTCATTCTTTGTGGGAATGACGAGGTTGGTGACCTCGAGCCAGACCCCTTGTTTCTTCAGTGTTTTTAAGGTTTCAAGCACTGGAGAAAGCGTGCCGCCGGTGATATCTTGGTAAAATTTGTTGCTAAAACCCTTGAGGTCAATATTTGCACCATCCAGATAGGCGGTTAATTCATGTAAGGGTTGTTGATTTATATAGCCATTTGAGTGATATATATTCAGTACACCCTTTTTCTTGGCTATCCGTGCTGTCTCGAGCATATACTCAAAAAATATCGTGGGTTCGGTGTAGGTATAGGCAATGGTGGGCGTATTATATTCAGAGGCGAGATCGACCACCTGCTCGGGCGACATCTCAAAATTTATGGTATCATCAGGTTTTGCCTGCGAGATGTCCCAATTCTGGCAGTTTTTACACGTAAAGTTACACCCGGCAGTAGCCAGCGATAGTGCAGTAGTACTTGGTAAAAAATGGAATAGCGGTTTCTTTTCGATCGGATCGATGTGTACTGCACAGGGATTAGAATGTGCAAGGGTGTAGTAATCTCCGCTGCGATTTTCTCTGACGCGACAGAGTCCGCGACCACCGTCGGGAACGATGCATCCTCGTGGGCATAACAGGCATTTGATCTTCTTGTTTTGTAGTCTTTCATAATACAATGCTCTTTGAGGTCTGACCAGTCCAACGTGGGATTGTTGGGCATGTCCGAATTTCGTCACCTTGGATAGAATTGTGCCGCCTAGCGCAAGAACACTACATTTTTTCAGAAAATCGCGTCGTGAGATTATTCGCTCAAAGAAGAGATTCATACATTATTATAACAAATATTTGTCTAATGTCAAATAGTTATGATGGTTGCGTTTGTCGGTTTGGAAAAGCGCTGCGGCTCCGCACAGCGAGAGTTCTCGCTAAAGGCGGAATTTCGTGTAACGGTTATTTTGAAACGCTTTTCGATGACGATTAGCGAATCGCCTTTCGAAACCGAAATCTACTGAGCAAAACCATCTCATCCCCTATAAATCAATGAGTTTTAAGCCGGTTACTGTATCTTTCTTACGTTTCAATGATTTGGTAAATGGTAACATTACAATCTCGCATGTTGCTGGCACCGTTCCTTGAAAGAGATGGCCTCCAAAGGCATTGAAGTTATTGTTGGTGATGGTCACATGACAGTGTACGATAATTTCCCTATTTAATTGTGAAATATCACCAGAAAGACCGGTTAATTCATACTCGCCTTCAAACATCTTTTTTATATAAGCCTTTTTATGCGCATCAAAATAGCCAAGGACCAAGTCTTTTCCAACACCAATACCGAAGAAGAATGCGCCCTTGAGTCTTTTGTGCTTGTAAGCCTGACGGATTGAACTAATGATTTCTTCACCTTTCTCAAGGCGTATGACATAACACCCATTAAATTTTTTAATCCTCATCGCGCCTCCTCATTTCATTTTTATAATTCCTGAAGGTTTTCGTTTAACGGTTCTTGGTTTGGAAACGCGTTTCGTCGATCGGTTATCGTCCATCGATAACAAAATTCCTTGGGATTTGAAGTATATCGCCTTTCGTAACCGTTATCCGAATTACGAAGCCTTTCTATTTACTCTATAAGTCCCAACCACGGGCCAAGCAAGAACTGAATTCTCCCGATCAAAAGGCTGACACGCGCCATCACCGTATAACCAAACGATGCGCCAAATCCTATCATAATAAATATAATACCAATCCTGGCTGTGGGCTTGAGAATACCTTTGTGTTCTTTCGAGAAGTAGAAGTACACTAAAGTACACACGACTCCAATCAGAATAACGAGTGCCCATATGCCCTCGGTAGTATTAACAAAAGTCTGGGGTATGACTATTGTGCCTTCTAACTGCTTAAGCACGAATGCCTGGAAATACGCTGGAATAGAAAGTCCTGCACCCCAACCGATCATAAACCCAATGGGGATGCGGACGAGCCAGGAGACCTTGGGAATAAATCTTGCAAAATACATGAGCCCTAATAATAAAGGAATGGCATATATAATATTTCCCGCACTGAGGGGTTCAAAGAGATTTGGTCTCAAGGCATTGTGCCAATAGAATGCAATATAATATCCATTTGCAACACCAACAAAGAGATGCTCAGCAAATTTATAGAATGGATTATCTTTATACAGAAATGAAAATATCATCAAGGTTAAAAATGCACCTATCCAAATCCAGGGATCAGTACTCATTTTTCACCTTTTCTCTTTCGTGAAAAGAAATACCCGATATTGCCGAGAATAATAAATATGATAATCAAAATATGAATCATTGATTGGGAATTCATACCGGTCACTGCTTTACCGAGTCTTTTTGCATAGCCACTATTGAGTACTAAATGTTCATATTCTGCTGCTCCTTTCATGCCTGACATCATACCAGATAGTTGTCCGGTTTGCAGGAATGGATAGTATTTTGGTGCCATGACCGCAGTTAACCCTGCACCTATTTTCACTCCATACCGTGATTGTGGATAGAGTATCCAATACTCTGGATAATCTGAGGCAGAGAGGATAACAACGATTGCAATATTTTTATATGTGTTTATTTTTTGCATTAAAGGAAATGAATCTACTGAATTTCTGAAGTAATCCCGAGGAAATACACCTGCGATACTTTTACCCATATCGAGCATCGCTGCCACGAATCCCGATTTCCATCCGAGATACACATAATCTCTTCCATAAATAACTGAATCTTCCTGACTTGTTGCCATGCTATTAATCGTATCTGCTACTGTAGCAAAGGCATCAACCGCAAGGCCAGGTGCTTGTACGTCAAAAGACAGGCCGACAACCGGAATATTTCTGGCAAAACAGTGTTTGAGCAATGCTATCGCCATTGGGTGGCATTCAGGCATGGTCTGTGGTGTATAGTCTAGAGACAAGACGACCGCCTTATCGTTTGGGTGTATGGATTCAATGAAATCAAAGAGTTGCTTTGTTTGTGGCATTATGTTCTGACGCATGGTGAACGGTATAAAGAATGGTATTATAACAAATAGTGTCAGGAGAAGATAGATGACTCTGCGGTCTATTTTATCTATGACCTCATACCACTTCACTCTTTGCCTCCAAGCCATTTTCGTTCAATGCCAAGAATAATCTTAAGCGCTGTTGAGATAGCTCCAAAGGCGACACCGAACAGAATACCACGCTGTGAAGCCATATTGGGGACGCGCATGACCCATTCTGCAAAGGCAGGGAAACGTGGATGGATGTATTGCCCAAAGGGCATAAACCCAATCATAACGATAAAAGCTGCCGCAAGGAGCAGTGTTGCCTCGAGACTTCGTGCCCTAAATGCCCGGTAGGCAGCAGATGCCATATAGTAGGCAAGCAAGGCAAACATCGTTGCACCGAGAGGCGTAAGGATGTTTAGATAAATCTTCTGATAGAGTGATTCAGGCTGCACACCCCAGAACAGACCGATTATTGCCATTGCAACCATACTTACTAAGGTTACTATACTGAAGGGCCAATTTTCTTTTCTTCGTTGAATTTTATTGGTGTGATGCCTGATTAAATTACCGATTGCCAGGGCCAGGGCAAATGCGGCCAAGACTATTACCCATTTGTTGATAGTACTGCCAAACTCCAGCGATACGGGATGTGGAATAAAATATTGGACGATCATTGCTGTTCCCATAATAAAGCAGATAGCCAAGGGTAATTTGCGTTTCATTGTACTCTTAATAATGAAAGTAAGTTAATATTAAAAAATGAGAGGATAGTCAACCCCAATAGTATTATGAATACAATAAGCTTCCCATAGTCCTGCGCCTTTAGGGAACCCAATAAGAGTGGTTCACGGGAGAGATATGCTGATGCTGCGTAGAGCTCTTCACCAATGAGTGTGTAGTCACAGGCAGCAACAAAAAACGGTAACTGGAGTACTGAATCGGTTCCGGCAATTTGAATAGCACCGGTCTGCGTACCGGTTTCAGCAATAATCAATGATTCTGCCCAGAACCTGCCAATAAAAAAATTAGTTGCCGGCTGTTCCCGCAGCATAATCCCATTTACTGCAGCAGCGAATCCAAACTGTGCTTCAGTGAGATAGCGCACATAGTCTTCTTTGAATTTGTCTGGTTTGCCCTCGGATACAAAAGCCTCTTTTACGACTTCTTTTGAAACCGTATAGACAACTGACCACCGATTGCATACTATCAATGGTGTATCATAGAGGGCAATCTTTTTTGCTACTTCACCGAGAATGTTCATTGAAGCAATGGTTGCAGTCCAATCAATATCACCTAAACCGGGAACATAGAGTATCGGCTTACCCATTTCTGTTGCCCTGCCCACTGCTTCATCCACAGCTTCTAATCCAGGGATTTTCCGAACGAAGAGTCCTTTACCGGTCTTCGCTCGTGAAACAAAAAATCCTAAGAGTATGGTAAATACAACAATGCAGATCAACACACTGATTCTTCCCATATGAAATATCTGTGGTGAAGATTGCACAGTGTTGCTCGGTTCTGAGAAAAACATCTCGTCGTCTTTTGCTGCAGCAACAATGTAGGTGTACTTTTTATCATCTTCTGTCTTGTCATCCTCGTAAAAGTCATTGCCGCTCTTTGTAAAACCGATGTTCTCATGTATTGTATCGGGTAGTGTTCTTCGTAGTATAACATATTTTTCGATTAAGGCATCATCCTGCGAAATCTGCCACGTTACTACTATGGCGTTACCTGCGTCATTTGGTTTATCAATTGCTGTTACATTTTGAGGCGGGGAAATAGCAAGGATGAAGAATAAAGGAATCACTTTTGCTATTGTAGTCACAATATGAACGATGTCAACCTTTGGCCAAGGGCAGAGGGTAGAGGGCAAAGGGCGGAGAAATGGGGAAGAAGATAGCTGCACAGCAACGGAATTGACACACTATGTTGGAAGACACATGTAACTGAAGGCACAGTTACACTGAAGGTACAGTTACACTGAAGGTACATTACAGTGGAGACACGCCTGCGGCTGGAGAAAGCGTGATTGGGAGATGGGGAGTCTCTCGACAAGCTCGAGATTGATTACAGCGATAAAGACTTAGATTACAGTGATGAAGACGCAGCGTCGGGCGTTTAGCGTGATACGTCAAGCGTTGTGCGTTCTTGACTTTTGTATCCTTTTATCTATAATAGCACATGAAATTGCTTGTTACCAGTGCCTTACCGTATGCAAATGGCGATATTCACCTTGGCCATCTGGCTGGTTGTTATCTGCCTGCAGATATTTATGTCCGCTATCAGCGATTAAGGAGTCGAGATATCATTCATATCTGCGGCACTGATGAACACGGTGTACCAGTGACAATCAGTGCTGAGGAAAAGAAGAAGACGCCGAAGGAAATTGTTGATTACTACTATAAATCGATAAAAAAGGCTTTTTCAGATTTTGGTATTGTGTACGACAATTTCTCACGCACCACGATACCACAGCACTACAAGCTTGCCCAGGATTTTTTTCTTACTATAAATAATAAAGGACAAATTTTCGCGAAAGAGATCGAACAGTTCAACTGTCCGAAATGCAAGCGATTTCTTCCTGACCGATATATTGGGGGGAGATGTCCGCGGTGTCATGCAGATGGTGCAAAAGGGGATCAGTGTGAGAATTGCGGCCGTTGGCTTGAACCATTTGAACTCATTGAGCCGAGATGTTTGATCTGTGGTGAGACGCCGCAGAAGAGAAAAACTAAGCATTGGTATTTTAGACTCTCGGCATTTCAGGATAGGCTGAATGCCTGGATTAACGAGAAATCCGATTGGAAAGAGCATGTATTAGCGTTTGTCAAGGGTTGGCTAAAAGAGGGTTTGCAGGATCGTCCAATAACGAGGGATATGTCGTGGGGTGTCCCGGTACCGCTTGAAGAGGCAAAGGGTAAGGTCCTCTACGTGTGGTTCGATGCTCCGATCGGCTACATTTCCTCAACCATTGAGTGGGCAGAGAACAGGGGACAACCTGATCTGTGGAAAGAGTACTGGCTCAATAAAGACACACGGATGATACATTTTATCGGCAAGGACAACATTGTATTCCATGCATTGATCTGGCCTGCAATGCTCATGGCGTACGGTGGCTATGTCCTTCCTGCTGAAATTCCAGCAAATCAATTCCTTAATCTCGAGGGTGAGAAACTCTCAACCTCAAAGGGGCATGCGATTTGGCTTCCTGAGTATTTAAAAGAATTTCAGGCAGATTCTCTGCGATATGCACTCACCCGTAATGCCCCTGAGATAAGAGATACTGATTTCACCTGGCGGGACTTCCAGGCGTGGCATAATAATGAACTGGCTGACATACTCGGCAATTTCATCAATCGAACCTTAATTTTTATTGATCGATACTATAGCTCTTCAATACCAGCTGCATCAAACCTCACAGAAAGTGATAAGCGGATTCTTGATATGTTACATAAAGCCCCTGCTCACATAGGTGCAAGGATTGAGAGATTTGAATTCAAGAATGGACTTCAGGAGTTGATGAAGATAGCCCAGGAAGCGAATCGTTACTTTGACCACGAGGAACCATGGGTAACACGTAAGACCAATGCCCTGGCATGTGAAAGAACCATGAATGTATGTATGAAGATTGTAACATCTCTTTCGGTCTTGCTTGAACCTTATTTGCCGTTTACCGCTGAGAAAATAAAGAAGATGATCAATTTCATACCACAAACATGGGATGAAATAAGCACGCCAAAGGTCGCACCATCGATCACTAAACCTGAGATTCTCTTCCAGAAAATTGATGATGATATTATCGATGTTCAAGTTAAGAAATTGAAGGGTGGTAAGATGCCGCAGGGAATATCCCTTGAGGAGTTTCAGAAAGTAGTCTTGAAGACCGCGAAGATATTAGAGGCTGAATCAGTACCCAAGACAAAAAACCTTGTGAAGTGTCAGATTGAGGTTGGCGATGAGAAACGCCAAATCATTGCTGGGATTGGTCAGCACTATAAGCCTGAGGAGTTGATCGGTAAGACCATTATTATCGTTGAAAATCTGGAACCAGTTAAAATTAAGGGAGTACTCTCGCAGGGTATGCTGTTGGCAGCGGTGAGTAAAGATAGTGTGATTTTACTCACTACAGATAAACCAGTTTCATCAGGGATAATTGTCCAGTAGAATCTTTTTTGTGTATACACCATTCAGATGACTGATACCGTAATTTTTCCGATAATTTGATATCCCTATGATAGACACGCACTGTCATTTAATAGACCCGCAATTCAAAAAAGACCTGGATCAGGTTTTGAGTCGTGCGCGTGAAGCAGGTATTACAAGGATCATCAATGCTGGATACGATGTAAAGACGAGCCACTATGCAGTTGAGATGGGGAGGCGGACAAAATGGCTTTTGCCTGCTGTTGGTATTCATCCTAATGAGGCTGCTGATGAATCGATACAAGAGATGGATGCCATTGAAGAGATATTAGGCAATGATACAGTTTCTGCAATTGGGGAGACTGGACTCGACTACTATCGTGATCGGTCATCACGTGATGCACAGCGAGAACTCTTTCGATTACACATCGATTGTGCGAAGAGAAATGAGCTCCCCCTCCTTATTCATACCAGAAATTCGATGGATGATACCATACGCGTACTGAAGCACGAAGACTATCACTCTGGTGTTTTTCACTGCTACAGCGGGACCTTGGAGCAGGCAAAGGAAATACTGGATTTGGGCTTCTACCTCGGCTTTGGTGGGACACTCACCTTTTCACGGCGTATCCGGGGCATTTTCAGACAGTTGCCACTAGACAGAATTGTACTGGAGACCGATGCACCATTTTTATCACCTGCCGGGCATAGAGGTAGACGGAATGAACCTTCGTATATTATTGAAACATTTAATACTGCAGCCCTCATTTTGGATATGCCACATGAGCAGTTGGAAGAGATTCTGGACAGAAATGCCGGCGCGCTCTTTTCGTCATAAGAAGAGATTTGGACAGCATTTCCTCAATAGTTCGCGCTTTGCAGCAAAGATTGTCGATTTTGCAGAAATCGAGGATGAGGTAGTACTGGAAATTGGTTCAGGAAAGGGTATACTCACAAAGTCGATTGCTGAGCGTGCAAAGAAGGTTTTTGCAGTTGAAATAGATAAGAGTCTTGTAGAGATACTCAAAAAAATCGATCTCGCGCACGTCCACATTATTAATGATGATTTTTTAAAACTGGATTTAAGGTCATTTAGCCTGCCGGTCATTATTGGTAATATTCCTTATTCGATAACTAGGTCCATCATTGAGAAGCTGATTAAGGAGAGGGATCATTTTAAAAGGGCTGTTTTGACAGTTCAAAAAGAGTATGGACAACGTCTCTGTGCCGTGGTTGGTTCACGTCACTATAATGCAGTTACTCTTTTGGTAAACTACTACTTCCACATACATAAGGGTTTCGCAATATCGTCACGATTCTTTTCGCCACAGCCACAGGTGAGTTCGGTCGTTATCTCGCTAAAACAGAAAAGATCAGTATCAAGCATAAAAGATGAGGATGCATTTTTTACATTCATTAAAGGCATCTTTCGTTATCGCCGCAAGTCGCTCAGGAATGCAGTCGTACACTATCTACACAGAGTGCCTCACGGTATTGATGACGACATCCTGCACAAGAGGCCTGAAATGTTGACGCTCAATGATTTTAGACATCTGTACGATACGTTGATGTCAGGATGAAGACGAACAAAGTATACATCAAGAAAGGTGAACAACTCAGAGCATCGATTGAAGAAATATTCAATAATGTTGGTCTTGATCATATGGGGGGTAAGAAAGTAGTGGTAAAACCGAATATGTTCAGAGCCGCAAAGCCAGAGGAAAGCGTTGTTACAGATCCGCGATTGCTCTCTGAGACAGTGTCCTTTCTTTTGGACGCTGGCACAGATGTGGTTGTTGGTGATAATCCTGTGCCGAACACGGCGCGTACTGAGATAGAGATTGCTCACTATTGTGGTTTTATGGATGCAGCGAATGGTCGATTCAGAAACATTGGCAGATATTCAAGGAAGATTACGCGGGAAGAGAATCTTTTAAAGGAAGTGTATGTATCACAAGAGATTCTTGACTGTGATATACTCGTATCGCTGCCTAAGTTAAGAACCCATGATTTGACGACCATGACTGTTGCAGTCAAGAATCACTTTGGTATCATCCCTGGTGGACTCAAGCCGTACATCCACTCGCGTTTTCCCAGGATAGAAGATTTCAGCAGAGTACTCATTGAGGTCTATGAACTGAGGCCACCCGACATTATCATTGTTGATTGCCTTGATGTGATTGATGCCAAGGGCAAGAGGTTTATACCGAATACGATAATTGCTGGAGACAATGGGTATGCAGTCGATTTTGTCTGTGCGCAGCTAGCTGGCATTGATCCGTATCTGATTCCGACACTCAAGATAGCAAAAGAAGAGGGACTTTTCAAACCCGATAAGATTGAATGTATTGGCGAGATTGACCCTTTAAAAGGGTACTCCGTACCCTTCAGGTTTCCGTTTAGAAATTCGGTTGTTGAATTTGCTGCTCGGATACTCTATAGAATCTGGCTGGCGCGTAAGCCGGTTATCGATTCATCGGTTTGTACTCAATGTCTTGCTTGTGAAGATGTATGTCCACAAAGGGCAATACAAAATCAGGCCGTAGACTATAAAAAGTGTATAAAGTGTTATTGTTGCCTTGAAGTATGCCCAAATAGGGCAATCACAACAAAATTTGTTGTTTGATGACAGCGATGAAAAACAAATCACAGCGATAGATCTACACATTTCGTAATCGCTCCGCAGGATTTCACGTTTTTTTCACAATCTTCCTTCATAATATTATGGAAGGGAGGAATGATGAAAGAGTATTTTCTATTACTCGGTCTCATGGTGAGCCTCTTGGCATTTACCAATTCATATCCACAGTTGGGCCGCAATTTTGAGGTAAAGAGACACAATATCAATAATATAGAGCTGTCTATATCAAACTTTGGTCAGTTTGCCCACGATGACCTCACTGATGAAGGGGGTTGCTGGTGGCCAAAGGGTAGTGGTAACAGCTATATCTTTGGGGCTGGCATCTGGTTTGGTGCAATCGATTCAACAACGGATACCCTGGTCACTATTGGTTATGGCCCTTCTGGTGGAGAGAGTGAATTTGCCCCTGGGCTTATCGATATGCCGATTACTCATCCTGATGCTGTCATATTTATGTATCCTGACGAGTGGCCACCGCCACAAAATACCTTTCCGATGGCGCCCAGGGATGCTCTTTCCCACCAGGATTCCTGGTGTTGCTATAATGATGGCGATTCTACCTATCATATGCCGGGTGATACACGACCCATAGGGATAGAGGTTTTCCAGACCGTGTATGCATGGGCTCTGTCTGGATTACACGATGTTATTTTTCTTAGTTATGAATTCAAGAATGTCTCAGGCAAGGATCTTCGCGATTGCTATATAGGGCTCTGTGCAGATGGTGATATTGGCAATGAGGGCGGAGCAGCAGGCAATGATATCTGCTCCGTGATTCTTGGAAAGTGGTATGTGATTGCTGGTGAGTCTCTCTGGGTTGATAACCTCGTGTATCAGTGGCAGGAAGAAGATGAGCCCGGTTGGACACAATTTTCCGGAGCAATTGGTTTTGACCTGCTCAGGACGCCCTTTGATCTGGAATGGGGTGCTGACAAAGATGCAGATGGCATCCCTGATCAGCATGAGAGGGACAGTGTCTACTACTGGAATAATGTGCCTGATTCTCTGTGGGATGTTGATAATGACCTTGTGCCTGATTGGCGTGATGCCTCAGAGAATCCTCAGCTCGGCATGAATTCATTCAAGATAATGACGCGGGGTTTTGAGCCTAGCAGAGACGATGAACGATATATGACACTTGCTGGTTATGACTATAGAACCGGTCTATATGATCCATATGATACCACACAGGCAGAACCCTTTGACGTAAGATGGTTGACCGCAAGTGGTCCATTCGACCTCGCTCCTGATTCCGGTGCAACGATCACGCTGGCGATTCTGTTCGCCGAGTGGCATGGCATATTCGCGACGTCAGATTCTGCTCTTGCTCGGTATGATAACTTTGTTCAGTATGTTCATGACAGAAACTGGTTTATACCCTGTCCTCCTTCTTCTCCTCGATTGACGTGTGTCCCTGGAGATGCCAAGATTACTCTGATCTGGGATAGTAGTCCTGAGTTTAAGCCTGATCCATACTATGAGTTGGTGAGCGATTCCTTAAAACCTCAAATGTATGATCCATTCTACAGAGAGTACGACTTTGAAGGGTATCGGGTATGGCGGAGTATGACTGGAGCGCCGGGTGATTGGGAGCTGCTCTCTTCACGTGATCTGTATAATGGCATTGTCTTTGAGAAAATTAGTTATGATGAGACCGATACACTCAGGGCAGAGGATACTGGACTACTCCACTCCTATGCAGATGAACGTGTACGTAATGGATTCACCTACTCCTATGCAGTGACGTCGTTTGATTGGAACAGAATGAAAGAGACCGATACGACATACATTCCAATCATCTCTGAGAGCGAAAAGGTCTGTGTTACAGCGGCGCCGCGCAGGGAGGCAGCAAACTACGTTCCTGGTTCGTGCACACTGGAGGTACTCCGCGGAAATCCTCTACTCATTGAGAATCTCTCGTACGATATTACCTATCCGCTCGCCATGACAACAGAGACAATCAGTCTTGAATTTGGCTCAATTGATTGGGCGCTTGGCTACCTCTATGATTCACTCGGGACTATCAGTGGCACTTGTGTAGTACCATGCTACAGAGGCTATCTCAAAGATCATTATGACATCAAGGTTGATAGCGTTAAGATTGAGACACCGTTTGGTTCAGCTGATAGAGCACATGAATTCATGGCACTTAATGGTGTGAGTCTCACAGCAAGATTTTTTAAGGATTCTATTGGGGCAGAGCATGCACTCTTTGACAGTGTGGTAGTTGCCGGAGATTATCCACCAGAACTGGTCAAAGGTGTTGCACCTATTGCCTTTTCTGATGTCATTAGTTTCTGGGCGTATCGAGGTAATGACTATGAGGTACACTGGATATCAACGACCGGTGATAACACGGCAAATTCAGTGGTGGTGATCGATGCCATGTCTGGTGATACTATTCCGTATACTCCGTATCATCCGGATGAGTCTGTGATGACAGATACGCTTGCCAATGGATGGGGGTTCTGGGCAAACCGTGACGTCTCAGATACCATAGTCTTGAATGGTCCGTCACCGCAGGCATTGTGGAACACGAAGTGGTTATATATCTGTGGTGGTCTGGTTGCGATCAAGGGTGGTGGACAGTTGATGCCGCCAGATCAGTTACCAGAAGCAGGTGATACGTGGTATGTGCATGCGACTGATAGCTATGTTCCGGCACCGGCGAATGCTGCCTTTATTGTGGAGCCGACGCC
>Ga0209427_10000729_pt1 | contig 36096 bp, 37 predicted proteins | sample DeeMarSWOR136_30_FD_187465 | JGI IMG/M metagenome (GOLD analysis project Ga0209427, IMG submission 187465) | Marine sediment microbial communities from White Oak River estuary, North Carolina - WOR-1-36_30 (SPAdes) (version 2) | ecosystem: Environmental > Aquatic > Marine > Intertidal zone >...
CGACTTCCTGGTGCACGCGGGTGCGGATGTTCGGCTTGTGGGCGAGATATTCGACGACTTGCCGAAACTCGTCGTGCTCACTCGTGATGTTCGGCTTGAGGATGACGATCATTTGCTGGATAGTGGCTGCGGTTACTACGGCATATTCGCACAACTTCGCGGCCAAGCGCACACCACCGTTATCCCCAGTCATGCAACGCCGTCCGCCCCTGCGTCCGCCACCCTTTGCGCTCGATCGGGCCACGCTCGAGCGCGAGAGCGAGGTCGACACCTTCCGTTCCAGCGGCCCCGGTGGCCAGCATGTAAATCGCACCGAGTCGGCGGTGCGCCTCACGCACCGGCCTTCGGGCGTGGTGGTTACGGTATCCGATACCCGCTCCCAGATACGCAACCGCGAGATCGCGCTGGATCGGCTGATCGAGCGGCTGGTGCGACTGAACCGCCGCCCGAAGCCGCGCAAGGCGACCCGGGTGAGCCGAGCGGTGAAAGCACGGCGTCTTTCGGCCAAGCGTCGCCATGGCGAGGCAAAGCGGCGCCGAACCCGGCGCCCGGGGCCGGACGATTGAGTTGCGCGGGGGACTTGACGTAGGATGAGGCGTTGCCTTGTGTGGGGCGACTGCCATACGGGTGACATGTTTTCCGTTCACACTAGGTAAGGAGTTGCTATGCAGGCTGGTACCGTCAAGTGGTTCAACAACGCCAAGGGATATGGCTTTATCGTTCCGACCGACGGCGGCGAAGATGTCTTCGTGCACTTCTCGTCCATTGAGTCGGAAGGCTACAAGACACTCACCGAGGGGCAGAATGTCGAGTTTGAGCACACTCAGGGACCCAAGGGCAGACAGGCAACGCGGGTCGTCCCGCGCTAAAACAACAACCAGATATTCGTAGCTTTCCACTAGGGAGATAACAACCGATTCCCCAAAGCCCCGTCACTGAACGGGGCTTTTTTGTCCCCGCAGCCAAGCCGTCACAGACTTATCACATGTCACTCGAAGAACTCGTTGCGAACTACGGCTACTGGGCGATTCTGCTGATCACCTTCATCGAGGGTGAGACAATCGTCATCCTGGCGGGTATTGCGGCGCATCTTGGTTTTCTGGACATCAACCTGGTTGCCCTCGTGGCGCTGGCCGGAAGTTTCGGCGGCGATCAGACTTGGTTCTATATCGGCCGACACTGGGGGCCGAAGATCATCAGGAAGCGCCTGTCGTGGCAGGAGGGGGCGCAGAGAGTCTACAAGCACCTCCACAGGCACCAGTACTGGCTTATCCTGACGTTCCGCTTCTACTACGGACTGCGCAACGTCACGCCATTCGTAGTGGGGTCTGCCGGCATCCCTCGATTGCGTTTCTTCACGCTCAACCTGATCGGTGCAATTGTCTGGGCGTTTACCTTTGCGTACGCGGGATTCTTCCTGGGCGAGGCCTTCAAGTACTTTCTCGACGACTACCACCGCTACGCCCTGTATCTCATCGGTATCCTGGTGAGCATCGGACTGCTTGTCTGGCTGATAAAGCTGATTCGTGCGCGCCGCAGCGCGCGCGAGCACGGCTACAAGTAGTCTACGCAGTGCGTTCCAGCACGAGCGCGTAGAATCCATCGGTACCGTGGGCGAGAGGAGAGAGCCGCAGCGCTGGGTCCGCCATGGCCAGCGGAATATGGCGCCGCACGAGGATCTCTGTCACCGGCACGGTGCGAAACTGCGGATGCGCGGCGAGAAAGGTGCCCGTCACCCCATCATTTTCTTCGCGCAGTAGGCTGCAGGTGGCGTAGACCAGGCGCCCGCCCGGTTTCACCAGCGTCGCGGCGGCAGTGAGGATGCGTTGCTGCTCGGCGACGAGTCGTTCCAGGTCGATTGGCCGCCACTTGATATCCGGATTGCGGCGCAGCGTACCGGTTCCCGAGCACGGCGCATCCACCAGTACGCGATCGATCTTTCCCTGCAGCCGTACAACGCGCGCATCGCGCTCGTGCGCGATTACTACGCTACGCACATTTTGGAGACCTGAGCGCCTGAGGCGCGGCTTGAGCCGCTCGAGCCGCGTTGCCGAGGTGTCGAAGGCGTAAAGTGTTCCGGTGTTGGCCATGAGTGCGCCGAGGTGCAGCGTCTTGCCGCCGGCGCCGGCGCAGAAGTCCACCACCATTTCGTAGCGTCGCGGTTCGAGCAGGAGCGAAATGAGCTGACTGCCTTCATCCTGAATCTCGAACAGTCCATCCCGGAAGCACTGTGTACGAAATAGCGGTGTGCGCTCCAGCCGGCGCAGGCCATCGGGCGCGTATGGGGTCGGTTCCGCGGGGTGGCCTTCGCTGGCAAGGCGCTCGCGCACCGTTTCGCGATCGCCTTTGAAAGTGTTGATCCGCAGATCGACGGGCGCAGGCCGATTGAGCGATTCGGCAAGCGCCAACATGGCCTCTGCACCAATTTGCAGCTCGAGCCGCTCAGCCAGCCAGTCCGGCAGATTGGCGCGCACGGCGAGCGGCAAGGCTGAGCTGTCGAGCGTGCGCGCCCGCGCGGCGAGCGTCCGAATGTCTGAGTCGGGCGCCAGCGGTTCCATCGCCCGGGCGCTGTGCCCCTGACGCAACAGACACGCGAGCACGATGCCGCAAGTGTCGGTGTCGCTGCCGGCGATGTGGGCAAGCACACGTCGTTCGCGCAGGCAGGCATACACGGTCTCGGCGACCTCGCCGCGGTCGCGCACGCCCATGTTTGGATGCGCACGAAAGTAGCGTTCCATCTGTGCGTCCGCCGGCATGGTGCCGGTGAGGATGGTGTCCAGCAGTTCAGCGGATTGTTGCGGATGGAGTGTTCGCACGAGAGGGGTTCAGCCGGCCAGGGGATCCGCGTGGAGACTTAAAAAGCCGAGCGCGTGATCACTTGCCGTAGCGTTTGAGCAGGTCGGCATAGGCGTCGATGCGCCGGTCGCGCAGGAACGGCCAGATCCGGCGCACGTCCTCGGAGCGCTTGCGGCCGACTTCCGCGACCAGCACTTGCGGCCGATCGGGCACTGCGCGCGCGACGATCTCTCCTTGCGGCCCGCAAACGAAACTCGATCCCCAGAATGCGATCCCGGCGGATTGCCCCGAGGGGTCGGGTTCCGTGCCGACACGATTCGCGACCACCACTGGCAAGCCGTTCGCCACGCCATGGGCGCGCTGAATCGTCATCCAGGCATCATGCTGGCGACTGCGTTCGGCCTCCGTATCGCGCGGGTCCCACCCGATGGCGGTGGGATAGAGCAGGAGGTCGGCGCCATGCAGTGCCATCAGGCGTGCTGCCTCCGGGTACCACTGATCCCAACAGACCAGTACGCCCAGCATGCCGACCGACGTCGCAATCGGCGTGAAGCCGAGATCACCAGGCGTGAAATAGAACTTTTCGTAATAGCCTGGATCGTCCGGGATGTGCATTTTGCGGTAGCGGCCGGCAATCTCGCCATCGCGCTCCAGAACCACGGCGGTATTGTGATAGAGGCCAGCGGCCCGCCGCTCGAACAGTGAGGCAACAATGACTATTCCCAGCTCTCGCGCAAGCGTTCCGAGTTCCTCGGTCGTGGGGCCGGGTATCGGCTCTGCCTGGTCGAAGCGACGGGTATCCTCGGTTTGGCAGAAATAGACGCCGGTATGCAGCTCCTGGAGGAGCACGAGGGTAGCACCTTGACCGGCCGCTTCACGGATGCCCGCAACCGACGCGTCCAGATTCGCGCGGCGATCCTCAACGCACGCATGCTGGACAATTCCGACAGTGATGGTTTCGTTCATAATCGCCATCTTACCATGTGCCGCCAACGTGGCTCTTGCGAGGCGGCACGGAATTGCCTATCGTGCGCGAGCGCATAGCAACCCGAAGGAGGGAAATGAATGAAGCGTTCGATGGCAGTGCTCGCAGGTCTATTGCTTGCGACGTCGGTGGCGATGGCCGACAAGGGCTACCAGAAGACCGGTACGGTGGTGGAGGCGAACGACAAGTCGATCACCATTGATACGGGCAAAGAGGGCAAGTGGCAGTTTTCGCGCGATGCTGGGACCAAAGTCGAGGGCGACCTCAAGAAGGGGTCCAAGGCGACCGTCTACTACACCATGAGTGCCACCAAGGTTGAGGTGAAGGGCGGCAAGAAGTAAGAGAAGAACAATTAGTGTTGTGCCGGTGATCATGATTCCAACAGGGGGCCAAGGGCCCCCTGTTGTTTTTGGATGGCTTGCGAGGTGAACAGCTACAGTACGCCTGCCGGGAACTGCATGGTGACGCAGTGCAGGCTACCGTACTGATAGACGAGCGGCAGGCAATCGATGCCGATCACCTTGCGGTCGGGGAAGCAGCCTGCCAGTCGATCAAGCGCAAGACGGTCTGAGGGGTCGCGGTAGGTCGGTACCAGCACGGCATCGTTGACAATCAGGAAATTGGCATAAGTCAAAGGCAGGCGTCGGTCGGTGTCGTCATGCACCGCTTTCGGCCACGGTAGCGGCACGAGACGGTACGGGTTGCCATCGGCCGCAAGCAATGACTTGAGTTCCGTTTCCATGGCCCGTAGATCCTCGAAGTGCTCGTCGTTTGGGTCGTCACAGGCGACATAGGCGATGGTGCTCGTGTCGCAGTAGCGGGCCAGGGTGTCGATGTGGCTGTCGGTGTCGTCGCCGGCGAGGTGCCCGTGCCGCAACCACAGAATGCGATTGAGTCCGAGTAACTCCTTCAGTGTCGCCTCAAGCGCGGCGCGCGCGAGCCGCGGATTGCGCGTCGGCGCGAGCAGGCACTGCTCTGTGGTGAGCAAGGTGCCGGAACCATCCACTTCGATCGAACCGCCTTCGAGGATCAGCTCGATCGTTTGGAGCGGAACGTCGCCGAATGTGCCAAGATCGTAGAGCCGCCGGCTGATCCGATCGTCAAGATCGTGGCCGTACTTGCCGCCCCAGCCGTTGAAGCCGAAGTCCAGCAGGAGCGGTTCCCGCTCGCAGGTGACGGTGACGGGCCCATGGTCCCGTGCCCAGGTGTCATTGGATGGCACGACGCACAACAGCACTCGCGACATATCGATGTCATCCGCGCGCAGAAGTCCGGCGATGTGATCGCGGTGTGAGCTGTCGTAGCAGTTGATCAGCACTTTCTCGTGCCGTGCGACGTGGCGGGCGATGGCAACAAACACCGGTTCGACCCGCTCCAGATTCGACGCCCAATCGCCATGCAAATGCGGCCAGGTGAGCATGACGCCACTCTGGGGCGCCCATTCCGGCGGGAGGTACTGGCGGCAGGGTTTGTGGGTCACGGCGTGCAAGACCTTAAAGTCTAGGGGTTGTAGCCTAGCGGTTCACTTGCTTCCTTCCGGAAGCGCCCTTCCGGTTTCTTGACCGGGGAAAGACAATGAGTGTTGAGGGCATGAATGAACCTCGCGTCGCGTATTTGAGTCATTCCAGTCGGGCACGCCGACTTGGTCGGTCGGCGGCGATTGACCGTGAGGGCGCAGTATATTGGAATGTCCGCCCGTTTTGACTACTACAGCGTGCGCCATGTCCATCGTTCGTCCGTTTGCAGGTCTTCGTCCCGTGCCCGAGCTGGCCGCGCAGGTGTTGGCGCCACCGTACGATGTGCTCAACACCGAGGAAGCGCGCTCCCGCGCGCTGAATCGGCCGTGGAGCTTTCTGCATATTTCGAAGCCGGAGATTGATCTGCCGGAGGGTACCGACCCCTACGATCCCGCAGTGTATGCCAAGGCGCACGAGAACTTCGCCAACATGCTCAAGCGGGGCGTGCTCAAGCGCGACCCACAGCCTTGCTACTACGTCTATCGCCTTATCATGGGCGCGCACAAGCAGACCGGCATCGTTGCGGTCGCGTCGGTCGCGGACTACGACAAGAACCGTATCCGCAAACACGAGTTCACCCGCCCGGACAAGGAAGATGACCGCGTGCGCCAGATCGACACGCTGAACGCGCAAACTGGTCCGGTGTTTCTTACGTATCCACGCTCCCGCACCCTCGACGCGATCGTCAATCAGATTGTCGTCGGCATGCCGGAGGTGGACGTGACGGCCGACGACGGCGTGCGGCACACCTTGTGGGTTGTGCGTGATGCCGCCCAGGTCGAGGCAGTCACCAAGCGTTTCAACATCATGCCCTGTCTCTACATTGCCGACGGCCATCATCGTTCGGCCGCTGCCTCGCGGGTGGCGGCAGCGCGTAAGGCCTCGAACCCCAAGCACAACGGCACGGAGTCCTATAACTATTTCCTGTCGGTCATCTTCCCGGATAACCAGATGCAGATCCTTGATTACAACCGGGTAGTGAAGGATTTGAACGGGCTTGATCGCGAGGCGTTCCTCAGGCAAGTCGCGTCGGCCTTTGCCGTACAGCCGGAGGCGGCCACCGTGCGCCCGCGCCGGACGGGCGAGTTCGGAATGTATCTGCGCGAACAATGGTACCGGTTAACCATCTATCCGACGCGCATTCCCCCGAACGACCCTGTGCGTCGGCTGGATGTGAGCCTGCTGCAGCAGAATCTGCTGTCCCCAATCCTGGCGATTGGCGATCCGCGCCGGGACAAGCGTATCGATTTCGTCGGCGGAATCCGTGGGCTCGAGGAACTTGAACGGCGCGTGAATTCCGGTGAGATGGCAGTAGCGTTCTCGCTGTTCCCGACCTCGATTCAAGACATGATGGCGGTCGCAGACGCCGACAAGGTCATGCCGCCGAAATCCACCTGGTTCGAGCCGAAGCTCGCCGACGGCCTCGTTTCCCACGTCCTCGACTGACGTTTCAGCGTTGACCGCTATTGCTTGCGCGCGCCAGCAGACGATCAAGTGCGCGAGCGGTGAGCAGGCGCCGCAGCGCCGCGAACAAATAGGTGGGTACCGTCACGGGGTAGCGGATTCGAGGCTTGCGTTCCTCCAGCGCCTGGATGACTCGTTTCAGCACTGCATCTGGCGGGAGCGTAAACGGTAGCGGTTTGTCGCCACCGAGCCGCATTTCCACGCGTTCATAGTAGTCACGGTGCGCGCTGTGTTGCTTGTCGATATGGCGCCGGTAGGCCTCGAACGCGTTGGCGCGGAAGCGGCTTGTGATGGGACCGGGCTCGATTAGTGAGACGTGAATATTGCTGCCGGCCAGCTCAAGGCGCATGGTGTCCGACAGCGCTTCGAGGGCGAATTTGCTGGCACTGTACGCGCCCCGATAGGCGAGGCACACGACCCCGAGCACCGAGCTCAGCTGAATGATACGACCCTCATTTGCGGCGCGCATGACCGGGAGGACGAGGTTGGTGAGTTCCTGGGTACCGAAAACGTTGGTCTCGAACTGCTCGCGCAACGCCACGCGCGTGAGATCCTCGACCGCCCCGGGCTGACCATAGGCACCGTTGTTTACGAGTGCATAGAGCCTCCCGCCTGCGCGCTCGAGTACCGCAGAGACGGCCGCAGTGATTGAGGATGGATCCCGCAGATCAAGCACCAGGGTCTCCAGCCCAAGACCCGCGAGTTCTGCCATGTCCTTCGCCTGCCGTACTGACGCGAAGACCCGGTAGCCACGCGCGTGCAATCCGACGGCGATGCAATGGCCGATTCCCGAAGAACAGCCGGTGATCAGTACGCTACGGGGGGTCATGGGACATTCTCGCGTTGGTCGCGACGCGCTAGTCTACCCTACAATGGGCTTATCCCATTTCCGCACCTGAGAGATGCATTTGGCGATGCCGGTGATATTTCGCTCCCCTGCGGCAAGAGTACCTTCCGAGTGGCTTGCGCCTTTCGGCGACGTTCGCACCGTGGCGGATCCCGCCACGCTCGGCGATACGGTGCATGGCGTGGTGCTGGTTGCAACGCCTGCTGAGGCCTGGACCTTTCTGATGCGCGCACCGGCCGGATGCGCTGTCGTGCTGTGGCAGGCCTCGGCGCGACAGATCGATCAGGCGTTGTTGCACGATGTGCGTGTCGTCGCTGTGCTGGACGGTACGAGCTCGCGCGAGGCAGTGCAGACGGCGATTCGTAGCGCGGTCCGTCTGGTGGCACCCGACGGCGAGGCGCGCGCAGCGCTTCAGCTCGCACGCGTCCTTGAGATTGGCAGGGCGCTCGCATCGGAGAAGGATCTCGACACGCTGTTGTCGCTCATTCTCACGCATGCGCGGGAATTGACCCAGTCGGACGGCGCCTCGATCTACACACGCGATTCATCCGGCGTGCTGTTTTTTCGGCTTTGGCAGAACGCCACGCTCGACGTTGCACCGGAAATCCAGAAGACCCCAGTGGGGGAGGACAGCGTCGCCGGCTATGTCGGGCGCACGGGCAAGCTGGTGGTGCTGCCGGATGCCTACACTCTTCCCGCCGACGCGCCGTACCGCTTCAATCCGGCCACGGACCGGCGGCTAGGCTACCGCACGCGCTCGCTGCTGACGGTACCGCTTACCAACAAGGTCGGCGAGGTGGTCGGTGTGCTGCAGCTCATTAACCGCAAGGACGACCTCCAGGTGCAACTTTCCAGCCTTGCCCACGTCGAGCGGCACGTGCGGGCGTTCGACGAGCAGGCTTGCGCTCTGGCCGAGGCACTCGCCGGACAGGCCGGCGTCGCGTTGGAGAACTCGATGCTGCACGCAGACATTGAGCGCCTGTTCGAGGGGTTCATCCGGGCGTCGGTGCAGGCCATTGAGGCGCGCGATCCAACCACGGCCGGACATTCCTTCCGTGTTGCCGATTTCACCGAGCGACTGGCGTTGGCGGTTGATCGCGCTGACAGCGCAACGTTTCGGGACACGACGTTCAGTAAGGATCAGATGCGGGAGCTGCGCTATGCCGCGCTGCTCCATGACTTTGGCAAAGTCGGGGTGCGTGAGCAAGTGTTGGTGAAGGCCAAGAAGCTCATGCCGCATCAGCTCGAGATCGTGAAGCAGCGTTTTAGCTACGCGCGGGCGGCGATCGAGCGGCGTGCCTACCAGGCTTTGTTGGCGCTCCATGAGCGTCAATTGACCCAGGCGGAGTTTCTGCGCGAACGTGCGGGGATCGAGCAGGTGTTGGCGACTGACCTCGCGCATCTCGAAACGCATCTGGAGACGGTGCTGCGTGCCAACGAGCCGCATGTCACCCATCAGGAAGTATCGGGTAGTCTTGGTGAGGCGGCGTTGTTTCGGTTTCCAGGCGAGAACGGCGAGCATGTCGCGCTGCTTGATGAATTCGAGTTCGCTGACCTTTCGCTGGCGAAGGGCAGCCTTAACGCGCGCGAACGCACTGAAATTGAATCGCACGTGACCCACACTTATGCCTTCCTGAGCCTCATCCCGTGGACGAAGAATCTCGCGAACCTGCCGCATATCGCCTTCGCTCATCACGAGAAACTGGACGGTAGCGGCTATCCGCGCCGGTTGGCCGCGACGGGCATCCCGGTGCAGTCGCGTATGATGACAATCTCGGATATCTACGATGCACTGACGGCTGGCGACCGACCGTACAAAAAGGGCCTTCCGGAGCAGCGAGCGCTCGATATCCTGCTCGCCGAGGCGCGTGCCGGCAAAATCGATAGCGAGCTGCTCCAGGTGTTCGTGGACTGCGGCGCCTGGCGATTCGGCGAATCAACGGGAACCCCATCCGGTTCCTGATCTGCGCAAGCCGGGTTTCCGGTATAATGTGCATCCGCGCCGCGAGGCGGAGCGACTTCGATACCGCCGCGCACTTCCACGAATTGTCATGACCTCACCCAGCTCATTGGCTCAACCTTCCGCCGAGCGCCTTCGCGTCGGGGTCATCGGTGTCGGCTATCTCGGGCGCATACACGCCAAGATCTACGCTGCCATGCCCGAGGTTGAGCTCGTGGGTGTGGTCGATGTCGATGAAAAGGTCGCGCGAGAGATTGCAGCAGTCCATGGTTGCGCCGCTTACACCGCCCCTGACGCCCTCATCGGCAAGGTCGATGCCGTGAGCATTGTGACGCCGACCGTCTTTCACGCCGGTGTCGCAAAGCCGTATCTTGAGGCGGGCGTGCATATGTTGATGGAGAAACCGATCGCGCCGAGCTATGACGAGTCCCAGTCCGTCGTGGCTCTTGCGGCCCGCAAGAACGTGATTTTTCAGGTTGGGCATTTGGAGCGATTCAATGCCGGTGTGCTGGCGCTCGCCGAGCGCGTGCATGATCCGCGCTTTCTCGAGGTCCATCGTATCGGGCCATTCGTGGCGCGCGCGACTGATGTCGACGTCGTGACCGACCTGATGATCCACGACATCGACATTGTGCTGGCGCTCGTCAATTCGGAGGTGCGTCAGGTGCAGGCAATCGGTATCCCGGTGTTGACGGAGCACGTCGACATCGTCAATGCCCGGATCGAATTCGAGAATGGGGCGGTGGCGAATGTCACTGCGAGCCGAGTGTCGACCAAGAAGCTGCGACGTATCCGCATCTTTGGCGATCACCACTACTATGGACTCGATTACGCCGAGCAGAAGCTGGAACTTGCCCACGCAATACCGGACGAGGCCGGCGGCGATTGGCCCAAGGTGATCACTGAGGTGGTGCCGATCACGCCACGCCCCCCGCTCGATACGGAGCTTGAACATTTCGTACGCTCCGTTCGAACCGGCACGCCACCCGTCGTGGATGGCCAGGTCGGCCTGCGCGCCCAGCGCGTCGCGCAATACGTCAAGGAGGCCGTTGCCGCATGCAGCCAGAAGTAAAACCGGTTCCGTTTCTGGACCTGAGCAGCCAGTACCGCGGGTTGGAGGCGGAATGGTTTGACGCCATTCGCGCCACGGGTGCCAGGGGCAGTTTCATCCTCGGCCCAAACGTGCAGGCGTTCGAGCAGGAGTTTGCCGAATACGTCGGCGTCAAGCATGCCATAGGTGTCGCGAATGGCACCGACTCCCTGATCCTGAGCCTTCGTGCGCTCGGTGTTGGTCCGGGAGATGAGGTCATCACGACACCGTGGACGTTTTTCGCCAGTGCCGAGACCGTAAGCCTGGTTGGCGCAACGCCGGTGTTCGCAGATATCCGGCCGGATACTTTTTGTCTCGATCCGGAAAGTGTGGAGAAGTGCGTGACGCCCCGAACCAAGGCCATCCTGCCCGTACATATCTTCGGTCACGCCGCGGATATGGACGCAATCATGCAGATTGCGCGCGAGCGTAAGCTCGTGGTGATGGAAGACTGCGCCCAGTCGTTCGGCGCCCGCAGCGGCGGACGGGTAACCGGCGCCATCGGCGATGCCGGATCCTTTAGCTTCTATCCCACCAAGGTGTTGGGTTGCTACGGTGACGGCGGCATGATCACCACCAATCGCGATGACCTGAATGAACATATCCGCCGACTGCGCAATCACGGGGCGGTGAGACCATTCGTGCACACGGAGATTGGCATGAATTCGCGCCTCGACGAGATTCAGGCCGCGCTCCTGAGACTCAAGCTGCGCGGCATTGATCAAGACATCGCAGCGCGACGTTCCGTAGCCGCTGAGTACACGCGCCGGTTTGCGGGCACGCCGGTACGGGCGCCGGTGGCGCTTGCCCCAGATGCGCACAGCTACAATCTCTTTACGGTCCGGTTGCCAAAGCGCGATGCCGTGCGCGAGGCGTTCGTGCAGGCGCAGATAGGTCACTCGCTCTGCTATCCGCAGGGACTGCACTTGCAGGATGTCTACCGGCATCTGGGTTACAAGCCGGGCAGTTTGCCGGTTACCGAGCAGGCCAGTAGTGAGGTATTGTCCCTCCCGGTCTACCCCGGCATGCCGGCTGGTCATATTGCCCGGGTGTGCGACGTGGTGCGCGGCGTCGTCGGCTGATTCGGATAGTCGGAAACTGCCGTCTCCCACACGGCAGTACCTGACCCCGGACGGCAGTGCGGGCCCGGTTTTTTCCACCGATGTTGCGCCCGGTCCGTCAAAACCATGACTCTTGTTGAGAAGCCGAATAGGTCCGGAACTGCGTCTTGAGGCAATCCGACGGGCTATTGGCACGCATCTGATACACCCCTGATCGCCCGCGAATGCTGGGGCATGGAAGTTGCTTACTCCATGGCAACGTTCCCATTCCAAAGCGAGCTATGCGATGCGCCTAATCGTGACCCTCATGTCGCGTCATGCGGTGTTTCTCTGTGTTTTCCTTGCCGCATCCGTCAGCGCCCATGGCTCGGATTCAATAACGCTCGCCTCGCTGAAGGAGGAGAGCCGTGGTGTCACTACTGTTACCGGCGCTGGCGAGCATTTCACCTGGGTACTGCTCGACCAGATTCGCTCCGGCCTTGAGCGTGACCACGGCATCAAGCTCGATCTCATCGGTCGCGAATCGATGCTCGGACACGGCTGCACGCAGGGAATCAAGATGGCGCGGCAGAACCGCCCGGGTCGCGAGACGTTCGGGTTTATCTGCTGCCCCCTCGACAAGGCCGAGGTCGACAAGGAGCAGCTCACGGTGCACCCGATTGCGCGCGAGCCGCTCGTCATTCTCGTCAACAAGGCCAACCCGGTTTCCGACATTCCTGTCGAGAAGGTTCGTGCAATTTTTCGTGGCGAGATACGCAACTGGAAGGAAGTCGGTGGTCCTGACCAGCCGATCGTCATAGTATTGCGACCGCATTGCGCGCAACGTCCGGGGCACTGGAAGACCATCGTTTCTTCGGTCGATCAGTTTCGCAAAGATCGTATCGATGTAAAGAGCGAGGCGGAAGTCGTGCAGGGCGTATCCGATTTCCCGGAGGGCATGGGAAATATCGGTTCGACCTGGAATTTCGACGAGAAATACAAAGTGAAGGTCGTTACGCTTGGCGGCATCGCCCCGACCGCTGCGAATCTCGCCAACGGTAGTTACCCTTTTTATCAGGAGCAGTCGATCGTGACCCACGGACCGGTGTCGCCCGCGCTGGCAGGCATGATCCGTGATCTCCAGCATGGTGCGGCATTCCGGGAAGTGGCCAAGAAGTACGAACTGCTGCCACTTGCCGGGACGCCCTGATGGCGGTACCGGGCACCTATCGTTTCCGGCTCGTCACCTACATTATCGTCCTGTTGGTATTTCTGGCGGGCGTGCTGGTGCTGTCGTATGGAGCGAGCAGCCAGCTGGTGCTGCGCGAGGCCGAGAACAATGTGGGCCGGCTGGCCGAGCAACTGGCTGGACAAATCCGCACCGAGAGCGTGGACCTCGCCGAGCGGGCCAGGATGGTCCGCGACAGTGCACGTTTCCAGGAGTACCTGTTCATTGCTGTGTCGCTCGGCACGGATGCGACCGCGCTGCGTGAGCAGTTCCAACGCCAGTTCGGCTGGTTGCAGATTGATCGAGCCGCTGTATTGTCTGGCGCCGGACGGCCGCTGGTCGGCGGCGAGTATGGGGACCTGCGTGAAGCGTTGGTTGAACGCAATCTACCGCAAGGCAGCAAGGAGTCGCTCATCTACCTGAACGATGACTTCGGCATCGAAATGGTGGCGACCGTGCCGATGCGCTACCGGTCGCAGCATCTCGGTGTGGCTGCCCTCACCAAGCGGTTGGGCACCAGCTGGATGGAAACCGTACGCAAGAGTACCGGCGGCGAGCTGCTGTTCGTGCGCGATGGAAAGGTTGTATCAAGTACTTTGTCCGCGGGCGCCGCGCCGGCGGCTTTCATCCCGGTGAACGACCGTCTCGAGTTGGACCAGAGCTCATACCTGGTGCGGAGAGTGCCGGTGAACACCGGCGCCGGGGTCGATCAACTGTGGTTTGCACTTTCGCAAGAGCAGATCACCCTTCGACTGGTTGAGCAGCGCAATATCATTCTCGGTCTAGCCGTCATTGGTGCGGTCGCGATCCTTCTGGTGGGGCTGCTGCTCTTGCGCAATTTCAGCGCGCCGGTAGGACGGCTGGTATCGTTGATGCAGGCGGTAGCCGAGGGCCACTTTCCGGTTATACCGGCGACCGTGCGGCGGGACGAGATCGGCTATCTCACTGAGCGGTTCTCGGAAATGGTGGCCAGTCTGCGCGACAAGCAGGCGGAGATCGATCGGATCCACGGCCAACTCGCTCAGCAAGCTACCACCGATGCGTTGACCGGTTGCTACAACCGTCGCTACCTCTACGACCTGTTTCCGAAGCTCTGGTCGGAAGCACTACGCAGCAACAAGGACCTGTCGGTGCTAATCGTCGATCTTGACCACTTCAAGCAGGTCAATGACCGATACGGTCACCTGGCCGGGGATGAGGTGTTGCGCCAGTTTTCCCAGATTCTGATGGGCTGCTGCCGCGTGAGCGATTTCGTATTCCGTTTGGGCGGGGAGGAATTCCTTATCCTGACTTCCGTCGACGTGGAGGGCGCGAAGGTGCTCGCGGAAAAGATCCGCGTGGCGGTGGCTGCCGAACCATTGCACACCGCCGAGCAGGACATCCCGGTCACCGTAAGCATCGGCGTGGCACAGGCGCAGGTGGGCGAAGGGCGGGAAGGGCTCAGTATCGTGTTGGGCCGCGCAGATCGCGCGCTCTACGACGCCAAGCAGCGCGGGCGCAATCGCGTCCTGGTGCACCACGAGGCGCAGCGTCAACGTGCCTGACAGGCAATTGCCGGCCAGGTAACGCGTGAAGTAAGAGGTGCCTTCCCGGTAGCGAGGGACGCCTCAGCTCGTCCGCAATTCGCCAAAGATACGCTTCAAACGCGTTACAGATTCCTCAGCATGCCGTCGGAGCATTCGGCATCATGGCGATGGGTTGTTGAGTCGGTTCATGCGCTTGTCGGAAATAATTACTTGAGTGTTTCAGTCTAATTTACACGGCGAAAAATCTTCTTAATACTGAGCTCCGATAAAAAGCATGGATGTCGCACGCGAAGGAATCGCTCACGACAACTAGAACTAGCTGTTTAGCGCTGTCGGCATTAACAGGCATTGTCGACGGAACGTCCGCAACTAGGCTGAGGAGAGAAAGATGAGAAGTCCGTGCGTTGCGGCGCGTTCGCGCCGCATGTTGGGGTTGTCCGCGTTTTTCATTTTGTTGTCTTCCCTGTCGTCCGCAGTACTCGCCGCCAGCTACACGCTGTTCATCCAAAGTGGCACCCACACCGTCAACGGTGCAGGTGGCACGACGCTAAAGGTGTGGGGCTACACCACCGGTTCTGGTGCGCCGCCCATGGTTCCGGGCCCGATACTCGAGGCGCGCGAGGGCGAGGCGGTAACGGTCACCGTCTACAACAATCACAACAAGTCGCACAATTTTCTAGTCAAGGGCGTGACGAGCGACACGACTGCCATTCCGGCCGGCGGAAACCGTACCTATTCCTTCACGCCTACCAAGGGCGGTGTCTACATGTACTACGACACCCTGGCGAGCAACGTGAATCGTGAGATGGGAATGTTCGGTGCCCTGATTGTGCGGCCAGCTGACGGCAGTAATCGTGCCTGGGGGAGTGGCCCGGGCTACGACATCGAGCGTCTTTGGGTCATTTCGGACATGGACAAGCCGCGTTGGAACGACGTGGCCGGCAATAACGGCACGGTCAGCACCGGCACCTACAAGCCGAACTTCTTCATGATGAACGGGCTGGGCGGTTTCGATGGAATGCACGATCCCAATTCCGTGCTGCAGGGCGCCGCCGGACAAACGGGCCTGGTGCGCATCGTCAATGCCGGTCAGCTTGATGAGTCTTTGCACTTCCATGCCAATCACTTCCGGATCATCGATGTAGACGGGGCGCGACTCTCCAGCCCGGAGTATGGGGACACCATCAACGTGAAGGCCGGAACCACGGCTATGGTGCTGTTCCAGCTTAAGTCCGGAATTTTTCCGATGCATGTGCACACCGCACAGATGGAAACCGCCAATGGCGTTTATCTCAACGGTGTAGCGACCTTGTTGGTCGGGAACTAGGGGGGGATTGCACGTGAATTTACATCGTATCGAATTGATTCGCCTTGGACTCGCGACGGTGGTTGCGGTTGCGGTCTTGTCGGGAACAGCTGACGCGCGTACCCGCAGCGGCAGTACATCGACCACCACGACTAGCACCACGAGCGGGGGCGGAATGGGTGGTGGTGGCATGGGTGGCGGGATGCTCGGTGGCGGTGGTGTGGATGTGCTGAATGTCGCAAACGGCGTGACGGTGGTAGTGCAGCAGATAAACAAGACCATGAGTGATGGTCGCAATGTCGCCTTCTGGGTCTTTTGCGCGCAGGGTGGCGGTAATTGCCGCTTGGGTGGACCGACGCTTGAACTCGGTGTTGGTCAGCAGTCGAACCTGTCGCTCAATATGATGATGGCGCCGCAAGAAAACCCGCCATATCAGGGCCACACCATTCATCCGCATGGACTCGACGTGCCGCAGTCGGAGGATGGCGTGCCCGAGACTGGCGCGTCTGTTCTGGGCGACAACTATCGATTCACAGTCGACAGCCGCTACGTCGGTTCCCACATGTACCATTGTCACGTCCATACCGTTAAGCATCTGGAGATGGGCATGTATGCGGCTTTCATCGTCAAGGCGGTGGACGGATCCGGGAATTTCCTTAATGTCATCAATCAGGGTGGACCGAGTTACAACTACGAGTGGAACATGGTCCTCAGTTCAGTCGATCCCGCGTACCACACGGCGGTTGGCGACTCTACGGTCTTTGCAGATTACAATCCGCGCTATTTCCTGATTAACGGAAGCGAAGGTCTTAGCACCAGCGCACCAGCGGAGACGGTCACGGCGGCGCCGAGTGCGAACGTCGCGATTCGCCTTGTCGGTATTCATTCCGTGAACGGCACCTTCGAGATCAAGGATGCCGCGGGCTCGAGCAAGTCCTTTACAGTACACAATAAGGACGGTTTCAAGCTGCCAAGTCCGCAGACCGTCACAAAACTCGACATCTCTCCTGGCCAGACAGCGGACGTCATGGTTACGCTACCGTCGACCACGGGATCATGGTATCCGCGCGTCACTTACAAGAACCTGCGAAATGGCGGCGCGTACACCAATGGAACCGTGTATACGAGGTTGAATTTCTGATTAGGTTTTGGGGAGCGGCGGACGAATAGAGTTGCTCATGCCCGCTGTTCCCCCGCATTTTCTTCCGCATCGCGCGACGGTTTGCTCATGAGGTGGATCGGGGCCTGGATTTGCCTATCGGTGCTCGCTGCGCCGGCCGCGGCCGATATGTCCGCCAGGCAGGTCATCGACCCATGGGACTATAATTACTGTGGTGGCGAGCCGGTCTATCCGGTGATCGGCATCAACTTCTCCACTTTCTGCGGACCCCGCAACCAGGTTGCTTTGGGTCGACGTGGGACGCTGATGTGGATTTTTCCGGCGGTGGACGGCGAACGCGCCCATGCGCAGGGGAGGCGAAAGCTCTCGGAGGTCGAGTTGAAGCGACTCAGCCTTCTTGCCGAGGTTGCGCAGTTGGCCGACCCGCCTTACGGGGATGCCGGCGGTGTCAATTACCGGCTTGGTATCGATTTTCAGGGACGTCCGTACAAGCGCATGCACGCGATCGTGAGCGAACGCTATACGCCGGCAAATGAGCTGTTTCGCGCGATGCTCGAATTGGTGCCGGACACGCCGTTGATGCCGGCATGCGAGCGAACAGCAACTTACTACGATCCGACGACGCTGCCGGCGGATCGGCAGGCCCTGACGGAGCAACCCCGACTGGGGTTCGCCTATGATCGCAAGAGTCGCTAGCCTCGCTCTGCTCGGGTGCTTGCTGATCGCTCTTGCAGGCGGATCACTGGCAAATGCGCCGTCGACGGGCGCGCTGCACGGCTTGCGCGTCGAACCACCCAAGTCGGTACCGGCACAGGCGCTCATCGACGAGTCGGGCAGGCCGCGGCGCTTTCCGGTGGCTCAGCGGCAGTGGCAGCTCGCCGCCTTCGGCTACACGAACTGCCCGGACGTTTGTCCGATGACGCTGCATAAAACCGCGATGTTGCTGGCGGAGCTTGGCGCCAACGCAGATCGTTTGCAGGTGTGGTTCGTCAGCATCGACACGCCGCGTGATGATCCGGCACAGGTCAAGAGTTTCGTTTCGAAATTCGATTCACGCATTAAGGGTCTCACCGGCGACGCCGCTGTGGTGCAGGCGCTCGCAAACGATTTCAATATCATGACGCGGCGCTTCCAGGGGAAGACTGCGCTGGCCTACACGCTGGAGCACTCAAGTTTCCTGTACTTGATCGATCCTGATGGCCTGATTCGCATCATGTATCCGGCCACAGCCGATGCGCAGGGCATTGCAGCAGACTTGCGCCAGCTTTGGCTCCTTTCGGCGGCGAAAGAGTGAGGCGCACCGGCGTATTCGCGACCGATAGTCTTAGTCGACGATCTCGAAGTAGAGCAGCAGTGTGCGCTGCACGAACAAGTCGTTGTCGTCGCTCACCATGAAGTAGCGGTTTCCGCGATGCCGGGTGAGCCCTTCGAAATTATCGATGGCAAGCCCGTCGGCAAGATCAAGTGTTGCGAGCGTCTCGGCCAGCACAGGCGTCGAGAGTGACGGTTGGGCAGGCAGCTGTGCGATGCGCAGTGACACTGCGTTGCGCCCAATCAGGTTGCCGAACTCACGTTCAAGCAACAGCACCTTTCCATCACCGAGGCACTCCATGGCGGAAATCCGACCAAGTGCTGGCGCATAGCGCCACGCACGGCCATTGAGGTCGAAGATTCTTGTCATCCCCTCCGGTTCGCCCTCCAGGGGACTTTCCGGGACGGTCAGGATGTCGAGTCGTGGATCGATGCATACCGCCTCGAGCATGCGGTTGCCATTGCGGTACGCTTTGCGCCGGTCGAGCGGCGGGGGGAGGGAATACTCGCGCAAGGCATTTCCGTCGGGACTGTAGGCGACGATCCGGGGATGGTGCTCGAAGCTGACCACCAGCTCGGCGTCTCCCTTGCGGCCATTGCGCCCGTTACGGATATCGAGGCCCTCGGCATCGGACCAGAGTCCGGTGACCGGCTCGCGGGTCCGAAATCCTCGCAGTGGAACTGCCTTCAACAGCGTGAGCCCGGAAAGCTGCTCGCCTGTGAACTGGGGACGTAAATGGAAAAGTGCGCCCTTGTCGGAGATTGCGTACAAGACCTCCTCGTCATCGTCCCAGGCGAGACCGGAGAGTTGTGAAAAGCGCAACTCTCCCACCTTTACGCCGGGCAGCTCATGGAGACTGAGAATCCGGATCTTGCCGATCCGGTCTCCGTTGCCCAGGGATTCGGAGAACCGCGTCGCCCGGATCTCGAGTTGCGCGGGGAGATCGACGGCAAATACCGCCGGCGCAAGCAGCAGTATCGATAGGCAGGCTAACAGGCGACGCATCGGGCCGGCCGCAACCAACAGAGCCGGGCGGCAAACACCGCCCGGCTCTTGGTGATCACTTGGTTTCGATCTTGGCCTTCGCGCGCAGATCCTTCAGCATGGCCTCGGCCTTCTCATAGCGCATTTTCATGACAAGGCGCTCGATCGCCTGGCGGTCTGCCATGAATTGCTCCAGCGTCGGCACCTTGAACGGGCGGGCATCTTCGACCTTGATGATGTGCCAGCCAAAACTCGATTTCACCGGGATCTCCGTGTAGCTGCCCTTGCGGGTCTTCATGACGCCTTCGAAGAATTCCGGCACCACCATGCCCTGATTGATCCAGCCCGGCAGCTCGCCACCATTCGGGGCGGAACCGGTGTCGATGGATTTCTCCTTGGCGAGCTTGGCGAATGACGCGCCTTTCTTGAGCTGTTCGATGATGGCCTTCGCCTCTGCCTCGTCCTTTACCAGGATGTGGCGCACGCGGTACTCGGTCTTGTGGGTCTTTTCCGCCTCTTCACGGAAGCGCTTCTCCACGTCTTCCTTCGAAATCCGCAGCAGTTCCTCGATGTAGGCGTTTTCCTTGATGCGTCGCAGGCGGATCTGGATCTCGGGATTCTTGTCGATGCCGGCCTTCTCGGCGGCCTGCATGAGCAGCACGCGATCGACCAGCTCGTTCAACACTTCCTTGCGCTGCTCGCCGGTTTCCGGCAGCTTGCCGCCACCAGTCGAGCGAGCGAAGTGATCGGCGAGTTCCTTCTCAGTGATCGGTGCCCCGTTTACGGTGGCGACGACCTTGCTGTTGTCGGGCGCCGGCTGCTGGCAGGCGGCGAGGGAAAGCGCAACGAGCGTGATCGCCGGCAGAACGAGACGGTAACGAGCCATGAGGTTCCTCTAACTTGGAGTGGTTGGGGAATGTGGGTTGGGTATTCGTTGCGCCTTGAGCGTTGGAGGCTCGGCGGATTGGCAAGTTCAGGGAAAAACCTTGCGAAACGGTTTTACGGTGACCGACGCGTATACGCCGGCCGCGACATAAGGATCGGCCTTGGCCCAGGCCTCTGCGTCCTCCAGCGAGTCAAATTCCGCGACGATCAGGCTCCCGCTGAATCCGGCCGGGCCGGGATCGTTGCTGTCGATGGCCGGGAACGGCCCGGCGAGCAATAGGCGGCCGTCATTCTGGAGCTGCTTGAGACGATCAAGATGTGCGGGTCGCACTGACTGGCGTCGCTCGAGACTGTTTTCGACGTCGACCCCATAAATTGCATACCACATCAGTCTGGCGTCCGGTGTTCAGGAGTCTGCGCCTCCGGCGACTTGCCGGCCATGTAGCGCGCCATGTAGAAGGCCTGCAGGATCACGAACAGGAACGTCAGTCCCAGCATGCCGAAGACCTTGAAGTTGACCCAGATTGCCTCGCGTTCCGCAGGTGCCAAATCGAGGGCGTAGTAGAAAGCCACATAAATGTTAAGCGCACCCATCAGCATGAAGAAGATCCCCCAGCTGATGTTGAGGCGCCGCCACGCTGCCGCCGGCAGCTCCACCTGGGTGCCGAGCAAGCGATGCATCAGGGTCTTGTTGCCGATCCAGTGGCTGCCGAGTATCAGCGCGCCGAACAGCCAGTTCACGAGCGTCGGCTTCCACATGATGAAGCGGTTGTCGTGCAGCAGCAGTGTCAGCCCTCCGAAAACCACGATGACCGAGAGGGTCACGAGGTGCATGGGCTCGAAGCGCCGATGGCGGGTCCAGTAATAGCCCACCTGCACGAACGAGGCGACGATGGCCACAGCCGTGGCGACGTAAATGTCGTAGGTCTTGAAAGCCGCAAAGAACAGCAGCAGCGGAAACAGGTCAAAAAATAGCTTCATGGGAAATCAACGGTGCGGGGGCGTTATTGTCGCACCCGCGCGAGGGCAGGGGCAATATCGCCGCTGGCGGGCATCTGCCCGCCGGTGCTAGAGAGGCGACTAGAAGCGCCAGCCGACGGCCGCGCTAATCATCGGGATCCAGCGCAGGAAGCGTAAATCATCCTCAAGCTTCTGCTCCTCGGCACGCAGGTCGCTGTCCGGGACAGGGGTCGAACTCGTCAGATGCACATTAACACCGCCCAGGAAGGCGACACCCAGATCGGCAGTCCACATGAAGCCCTTATCTTTCTTGCCCATGTTGCCCCACCCAACGCCGGCGTACGGACCCCAATCGCGATCGTATTCCATTCGTCCAGTCAGCGTCGTGTTATAGGTGCCGCTGCCGATTTCCAGCGCGGTGCCCGTTGCCGAAATCTCGAGATCGTTCTTGTCCGCATAAAGCAACCCAAAGGTGAGGTGAAAGACTCCTGACATGGGTCGCCAATCCACCAAACCGCTCCAGGTGCGGTGCTTGTAGTCGCCCGTATAGTCCACGTTATCGTAGGTTCTGTCCCAATCTCGATCGGCATTGGTAAAGCCGAGTCGCACGCTGGTGTTATCGCTGGTATTGACACCGACGTCGAAGCCGTAGCCGAGACCCCAACCCATTCCACCGGCTCGGGCATCAACAAAAACCTCGGCGGCAGCGCGCAGTGGCAACGCAGCCAGCAGTGCCAAGGCGCTGATTCCCACAAATGTCCGCATGCGTTGAGTTTCCATCGTCATTGCCCCCTCATAAACGGTTGGCTCGGCGGCGCGGCCGAGGTCCCTTGTCGAGCTAATCCCACGCACTATCTGACCGACTGCGTGCAGGTGTCAATGACATGACAACGGGTGGGCTTAGCTAGCGCCATCCGGATATTCGGGGCAGCCAGCCAGGCCGAATTGCGTCATAATAGATGATCTTTGTCGCTGTCCCGCCCCATGCATTCCCGCTACGACCTCCACAGTCACAGTCTCTGTTCGGACGGCACCCTCACACCTACGGAACTGGTCGAGCGCGCCGGCGCCGCAGGAATCCACATGTTGGCGCTTACCGATCACGACGCCACCGACGGTCTGGCGGAAGCGCGCGCCGCGGCGGCACGCACTGGCATCGGCCTGGTTGCCGGTGTCGAGATATCGGTAACCTGGGGCGGACCGACGGTGCACATCGTGGGTCTTAATATCGATCCCGATAACCTTGCGTTGCAGCAAGGACTCGCGGGACTTCGTGAGTTCCGCAACTGGCGCGCGGAGGAGATCGACCGGCGGCTTGCCAAGCATCGCATCACCGGCGCGTTGGCCGGCGCGCGGCGCTACGCCAAGGGTGCGATCGTCTCGCGCACGCACTTCGCGCGCTTCCTGGTCGAGCGGGGTTATGTGCGTGGCATGTCGCAGGCATTTCGCCAGTTCCTTTCTCGCGGTCAGGCCGGCTACGTCCCCGGGCGCTGGGCGACGCTGGAGCATGCAGTTGCCTGGATACGTGCCGCGGGCGGCCAAGCGGTGATCGCACACCCGGCGCGCTACAGGCTCTCGTCCGGAAAATTGAAACGACTGTTCGACGAGTTCCGTTCCGTCGGGGGCGAGGCAATCGAAGTGATTTCCGGGAGCCACGATCCGCAAACCAATGCGCACCTGGCGCGGCTTGCCGGAGAATTCGACTTCTTGGGATCGCTCGGCTCCGACTACCACGGACCGGAACCCGTGTCCGGACAGGACAGGCCCTGGGCCGAGCTTGGTCGCCTGCCACCGTTGCCGGACGAGTGCACGCCGGTGTGGCGGTCGTGGCCGGCGCAGGCCGCCTGACGCCGCGAAGGCCGGCGCATGGCACAGTACTTCGAAGTCCATCCCACGCATCCGCAGCCGCGCCTCATCAAGCGAGCGGTCGAGATCCTGCGCGAAGGGGGCGTGATCGCGTATCCAACCGATTCCAGTTATGCGCTGGGTTGCCACATCGGCGACAAGGACGCTGTCGAGCGGATACGTCGCATCCGTAAGGTCGATGAGTCGCACAATTTCACCCTGGTCTGCCGTGATCTCTCCGAGCTCGCGACCTACGCACGTGTTAGCAACGCCGACTTTCGCATTCTGAAGGCACTGACGCCTGGCCCGTATACTTTCCTGTTGTCGGCCACGAAGGACGTGCCTCGTCGCCTGCAGCACCCGAAACGCAAGACAATTGGCCTGCGCGTGCCGGACCACGCCATCGTGAGCGCGCTGCTGGCTGAACTGAAAGAACCGATCATGAGCTCAACGCTCATCCTCCCGGGGGAGGAGTTGCCCGCGAGCGACCCGCAGGAAATCCGCGAGCGACTCGAGCGCCAGGTCGATCTCGTGATCGATGGCGGCAACTGCGGCCTGGAGCCCACCACCGTGCTCGCGCTGGAAGACGGGCAAGTCACCCTGGTGCGCGCCGGCAAGGGCGATACCAGCGTCTTTTCAGCGGACTAGCCGCCATTTTCGTGGCAATTCAAGGGGACAGGGGTCCCCTGTTATACTGCGCCGATGCCGGATTTCAACCTGCCGTTGCCCCAGCTGATTGCGGTGGCGGTACTCCCGATTCTCTTTGCCATAACGGTCCACGAGGTCGCTCACGGCTGGGTCGCCAAACAATTTGGCGACCTGACCGCGGCGCGCCTCGGTCGCCTGACGCTGAACCCACTCAAGCACATTGATCCGGTGGGCACGGTATTGGTGCCGGCGTTGTTGTTGCTTCTCAAATCCGGCTTTCTGTTCGGTTGGGCGCGCCCCGTGCCGGTCAGTTTTGAGAATCTGCGGAATCCGAAGCGCGACATGATCTTTGTTGCGGCGGCGGGCCCGGCCGCCAACCTGTTGATGGCGATCTTCTGGGGCATGATCGTCAAGCTTTCGACTTTTCTCCCCGACACCCTTCGCTGGGTCGCGGAACCACTCATGTACATGGGCTGGATCGGCATCCTGATCAACAGCTTGCTGTTGGTGTTCAACCTTCTCCCGATCCCGCCGCTGGATGGGGGACGGGTAGCAGTCGGCCTGTTACCAGGGCCGATGGCATACCAGCTTTCGCGCCTCGAGCCCTTTGGGGTATTCATCGTGTTGGCACTCGCCTTTAGTGGGTTGCTATGGTTCGTGATCAATCCGCTCGTGAATTTCGTGGCTGCCGTCGTGATTCGCTTGACTGGAATCGGCTAGGCAATGGCAAGCGTGCTTTCCGGCCACTCGGTGCGAGTGCTTTCCGGCATGCGCCCGACCGGGCGTCTGCACCTCGGGCACTATCATGGCGTGCTGAAGAACTGGGTCAGGCTACAGGCCGAGTACGACTGCTTCTTCTTTATCGCCGACTGGCACGCGCTGACGACACATTACGAGAATCCCCACATTATCGAGGAATCGGTGTGGGACATGGTGATCGACTGGCTGGCGGCTGGTGTGGACCCCAACACCGCCACGCTGTTCATCCAGTCGCGGGTGCCGGAACATGCCGAGCTACACGTGCTGCTGTCGATGATCACGCCGCTCTCGTGGCTCGAGCGTGTGCCGACCTACAAGGATCAGCAGGCCGAACTCAAGGACAAGGATCTCGCTACCTACGGCTTCCTTGGCTACCCGTTGCTGCAGAGTGCGGACGTGCTTGCCTACCGCGCCGGTTTGGTACCGGTCGGCGAGGATCAGGTTCCGCACCTTGAGGTGACCCGCGAGATTGCACGCCGCTTCAACCACCTCTATGGGCGCGAGCCTGGTTATGAGCAGCGCGCTGAAGAGGCGATCTCGAAGCTGGGCAAAAAAAACGGCAAGCGCTACCGCGAACTGCGCACCGCCTACCTCGAGCAGGGCGACGCCGAGGCGCTGGCAACAGCGCGTGCATTGCTTGATCGGCAGAAGAACATCACCATCGGCGACAAGGAACGCCTGTTCGGGTTTCTGGAGGGTGGCGGCAAGATCATCCTGCCGGAGCCGCAGGCAAAGCTTACGCCATCGGCAAAGATGCCCGGCCTCGACGGGCGCAAAATGTCAAAGTCTTATGACAACACGATCAGCCTGCGCGAGGAGCCAGCCGAGGTTGAACGCAAGCTAAAGACCATGCCGACCGATCCGGCGCGCGTGCGCCGCAGCGATCCGGGCGATCCTGCCAAGTGCCCGGTATGGCAGTTCCACGAAGTTTATTCGGACGACAAAATCCGCGAGTGGGCGGGGGCCGGCTGCCGCTCGGCCGGTATTGGCTGCCTCGAATGCAAGCAGCCGGTGATTGACGCCGTGTTGGCGGAACTCAAGCCCATTCAGGAGCGCGCTGCGGAGTTTGCCCGTGACCCCGTGGTGGTGAAAAATATGATCACCGATGGTTGTCGCCGTGCACGCGACGCCGCGGAAGAAACGTTGGTTGAGGTAAGAGCCTCCATGGGACTTGCGTACAACTGATGACGACTGAGACGCCTACTACCGAGCAGGACCGCGACGAGCCAATCGCGCGTTTCCGCGACCAGTTGGTCGTAAAGCTGCCGGAGGACCTTTATATTCCCCCGGAAGCGCTCGAAGTGTTTCTTGAAGCGTTTGAGGGTCCACTCGATCTGCTGCTCTATCTGATCCGCAAGCAGAATCTCGATATTCTCGATATTCCGATTGCCGAGATCACGCGTCAGTACATGGCCTATATAGATCTCATGCGAGACATAAAGCTCGAGCTCGCGGCCGAATACCTGGTGATGGCCGCCATGCTCGCGGAGATCAAGTCGCGCATGCTGCTGCCACGTCCGGCCGCACCCGAGGGCGAGGAGGTCGACCCTCGCGCCGAGCTGGTGCGGCGCCTGCAGGAGTACGAGCGCTATCGCGCGGCGGCCGAATCACTCGATCGCGTTCCGCAAGTGGGACGGGAGATTCATCTGACCGTGGTCGAGCCGCCCGCGGGTTCGGTGGCCCGCCCGCTGCCGAACGTGACCATGTTCGAGCTGGTCGACGCCTTCAAACAGGTGCTGGAGCGTGCCGCGCTCTACCGTCACCATCGCATCCATCTCGAACCGCTCTCGGTGCGTGAGCGCATGACCACGATCCTCACGCGCGTTTCGAGCGAGCAGTTTCTGAGCTTCGAATCCTTGTTCGACGTGACCGAGGGTCGTATGGGGCTGGTAGTGTCGTTCCTTGCCGTGCTGGAGCTGCTCAAGGAATCGCTGATTGTGATAGTCCAGCATGAGCCATTTGCGCCGATACATGTGAAGGCCGCCTGATGAAGAAGTCCGCCGTCAATCCCGAACTGAAGAACATCGTCGAGGCCGCATTGCTCGTGGCGCATGAGCCGGTGACGCTCGAGCGGCTGCAGCAGCTTTTCCCTGAAGCCGACGCACGCCCGACGCGCGACGAGCTTCGTGTGGCGCTCGATTCTCTTTCTAATGAATACGAGTCACGCGGGATAGAGATCAAGCAGATTGACAAGGGATACCGCATCCAGACACGCGACCGGTATTCGACTTTCCTGCAACGCCTCGTCGAGGAGCGACCGCCACGCTATTCGCGTGCGCTGCTCGAGACGCTTGCCATCGTCGCCTATCGTCAGCCGGTGACGCGTGGCGACATCGAGGAAATTCGCGGCGTGTCGGTGTCGACCGAAATCATCAAGACCCTGCTCGGACGCGAATGGATCCGTGAGGTGGGCCGGCGCGAGGTACCGGGCCGTCCGGTGCTGTACGGCACCTCGCGCGAGTTTCTCGAGCATTTCAATCTGAAAAGCCTTGAGGAGCTTCCGCCGCTCGCGGCGGTTCGCCCGCTCGAGCAGATCAGTGCCGAACTGGATCAGCGACTGGCGCAGGCGGGGGCTGGCGTGGTTGCGCACGCGGAACTTGGCCACACGATTGCGGACGAGGAGGGCGGCTCGGAAGCGTCACGTGACGAAAATAGGGCGGCCGCGCTGGAAGCGAGTCCCGCGCTCGACGCCAAGTCGGCAGTCAGCGAGTGATTGCCGGTACTCCCTCAGGGGAACACCTCGCCGATTTCGGTACCCATGACTTTCGCGGGCCGCTCCAGCGCTTCTTGCGCTCGCGGCTTTCGCGCATTCCTGCACAGCACTCTCGCGCGTATCAGCGCATCGCAGTTTGAAGTGGAAGGAGAGCGCCTACAGAAAGTCCTGGCGCGCGCCGGCGTAGGCTCGCGGCGCCAGATTGAACAGTGGATCACCGAAGGGCGGATCAAGGTGGGCGGCCTGCCCGCCACGCTCGGGCAGCGGGTAACACCGCAGCAGACCATCACCATCGATGGACATGTGGTTACTGGCGTCGCGCGCGCGGCGCGACCGCGGGTATTGGTTTATCACAAACCGGAGGGTGAGGTTTGCACAGCCTCGGACCCGCAAGGCCGGCCGACGGTATTCGCCAATCTACCCCGAATCCGCAATGCCCGCTGGGTAGCCATCGGACGTCTCGATTTCAATACGTCGGGTCTGTTGCTCTTTACAACAGATGGCGAGCTGGCGCATCGCCTGATGCATCCCTCAAGCGAGATTGAGCGGGAGTATGCCGTGCGCGTCCTGGGTGAAGTGACGGACGACATGCTGGGGCGCCTGAGAGATGGTGTGGTGCTGGACGATGGTCCCGCGCGCTTCGATACCATCGTCGACGCGGGCGGGACCGGCGCAAACCGCTGGTACCATGTCACGCTCCGCGAAGGCCGCAATCGCGAGGTGCGGCGCCTGTGGGAGGCCGTCGGTGGAAAAGTAAGCCGGCTGATCCGGGTGCGCTACGGCAATGTCATGTTGCCGCGTCATGTTCGTGCGGGACGTTCGGAGGACCTTGATGCCGAATCTACCGCAGCGCTCTACGCGCTTGCCGGTCTGTCGCCGCCCGAAACCGAACTAAAAAGGAAGAAGGGGGACGCCGCGCCCGAGCGCCCCCGGCGGAGCCGCCTGGCAGGTCGCACCCGGCGCGAAGAAGGCCGGCGTGCCGGGCGCAGCACGGCGCGCGACAGGAGGAAGAAATGACGACCATTGTCGTTGTGCGAAAAGGCAACCAGGCCTGTATTGCCGCCGATACGCTAACTTCGTTTGGCGCCAAGAAATACAGCGCGACTTACAAGGCCGAGGCGAGCAAGATCCTGCGCCTGGGCGAGTCATGGGTGGGACTCATTGGCGCCCCAGCCCATCGGCAGGTGATGGAAAGCCTGGTGCGCGAACATGCCGGCGCCTTGCGGCTCGACTCCCGCCAGGCCATCTTCGAGAGCTTTCGGGCCCTGCATCCGGTGCTGAAGGAACAGTACTTTCTCAATCCGAAGGAGGAGAAAGAACCCTACGAGACAATCCAGCTCGACATGCTCATCGCCAATCGCCACGGAACGTTCTATCTCAGCACGCTGCGAGATGTGTATGAGTTCTCGCGTTTTTGGGCGATTGGCTCGGGCTGCGAATTTGCCCTTGGCGCGCTGTATGCGCGCTACGACCAAAAGCTTGATGCGCGCGCGATCGCGGAGGGGGCGGTGCGCGCCGCTTGCGAATTCGACAACGCCAGCGCGCTGCCGCTGACGTCCCACGTTGTGGCGCTGGAGGGCGGACGGGGCGGGTCGAGTCCCCGGTCGACGTTCGTGCGCAGGCTGGCCAGCCGTCGCCAACGGCGATCCGGCCGAAAGTAATTCCCCGTTCGGAGGGTGTTGACAACAGGGGTCCGGCCCGGGCTATCATTCTAACGTTCATTAGAACGATAGCCAAATGAAAGCCAGACAAGTCAAGACCTTGCTCTACGAACAGGTGGCCCGCATCGGCAAGGCGGTGTCCAGCCCCAAGCGCCTGGAGCTAATCGAGGTTCTCGGTCAGGGCGAGAAGAGTGTCGAGCAACTCGCCGCCGCGACCGAAATCAGCGTCAAGCTGGCCAGTGCCCACCTGAAGGAGCTCAAGGCGGCGCGTCTGGTGGAGTCGCAGCGCGACGGCAAGAATATCTTTTATCGGTTGCTGGACGATCAGGTATCGGGACTGTGGGTGACGCTCCGGTCTGTCGCCGAAGAGCGCCTGCTCGAACTTCAGGCGGCCATGAAGGATCTCGTGTCCCATTCATCGGAACTCGCGCCCGTGGGCGGAAAGGAACTGCTCGCGCAGGCCAAGCGCGGTGATGTCATCGTGCTCGACGTGCGACCCGAGTCCGAGTACCAGACGGCACATCTTCCGCATGCGCGCTCCATTCCCCTCGCCGAGCTCAAGGCGCGGATCGGTGAATTGCCGAAGGGCAAGCCGGTCGTCGCCTACTGCCGTGGTCCTTTCTGCCTGATGGCGAAGGAGGCCGTGGACCTGCTTGCCAAGAAGGGCATCAGAGCCGTGCGCCTCGAAGACGGCGTCGCCGAGTGGCGCGCGCGTGGTTTGCCGCTCGCGATTTGATCAACTTCTGACCCCATTACCCGGAGACTATCAAATGTTCTTCAAGCAACTTGCATCGAAGGAATCGACGCTGTCGTACTTCTTTGGTTGCGGCGGTCTTGGCAAGGCCGTGGCCGTAGACGTAGTGGCCGGGGACGAGCAATGGTTCATCGACCAGGCAAGGGAGGCCAAAGTCACCATTACGCACGTGATCGATACGCACGTGCACGCTGATCATTACTCGGGCGGCCGAAAGCTTGCTCAGATGGTCGACGCGCCCTATTGCCTGCACGAAAGTGACCAACAACTCGTGAAATTCGATTTCGAGCCGCTGAAGGACAATCAGATCATCGGGGTGGGCAACGTGGTGATAAAGGTGCTGCATACTCCCGGTCATACGCCGGACAGCATCTGCCTGTTGGTGACCGACAAGCGTCGTGGTGATGCGCCGTGGTTCGTCGTGACCGGCGACACATTGTTCGTCGGTGCCATCGGACGTCCGGATTTGGCCGGCAAGGAAAAGGAAATGGCCGCGCAACTCTACGACAGCCTGCACGCCAAGCTTTTGCCGTTGCCAAATGAGGTGGAGTTGTTTCCTGGCCACCAGGCCGGAAGCGTTTGTGGTGCCGGGCTCTCGGGCAAACCTTCTTCCACGCTCGGTTTCGAGAAGCGCTGGAACCCGGCGCTGTCGATGGACAAGGTGGGCTTCGTCGAGTATCTCACGCGCGAGATTCCACCACGGCCGGCGGCCATGGACCGCATGGTGGCCGCAAACATCGCTGCCTGATTCGAAGTCGCGCCGTACGCCATGAACACTGCGCAGCACGCACCCCGGAGCTTCGCCGGATACCGTCACGGCATCCGCGACAATCTCGCGCAGTTCCTGCATCAGCTGGTGCAGGTGTTTTTCGTGGGGCTGACGCTCGGCATGATGCGCACCGTCGTGCCGGCGCTGGCTGAAAGCGAGTTTGGCGTGCCACGCGGATCGTTCATTCTGCTCATGGCATTCGTCGTCGCTTTCGGATTTGTCAAAGGCGCGCTGAATTTTGTCGCCGGTCGTCTTTCCGAGCGGTTGGGTCGAAAGACGGTTCTGTTGCTGGGTTGGGCTTCGGCCATTCCCATCCCCTTCATGATTTTGTATGCCCCTGGCTGGAACTGGATCGTGGCTGCAACCGTGCTGCTTGGCATGAACCAGGGTTTCACCTGGTCGATGACGCAAACCGCCAAGCTGGATATCACGCGGGCCGACCAGCGCGGCCTGACGATGGGCCTCAACGAGTTCTCGGGATACGTCGGCGTGGCAATTGCCGGCATCATCACTGGCTATCTTGCGTCGAGCCTGGGACCGCGCATGGGCCTGTTCGTTTTTGGTTCGGTCGTGATCGTCGCGGCGATGGTGCTGACAGCCGTCTGGGTAAAGGAGACGCTTTCTTGGGCGCACGCTGAGGGCGCGCGCCACGCCGCTGGCAAGGCCACCGGACCCAGGGCGCGATATCCGCAGAACATTGGCGATCAACCGACGACGTGGGAAGTATTCACGCTCATGAGCTGGCGCGACCGGCGCATGGCGGCGATCAGTCAAGCCGGGTTGATCGAGAAATTCGTCGACGCGCTGATATGGGTGGTTTATCCGGTTTACCTCTACGAGCGCGGCTTGGGTCTTGCCAACATCGGATGGGTCGTCGGCGTCTATGGTTTCGTGTGGGGCGGCTTGCAGTTCTTCACCGGCAAACTGTCCGATCATATTGGCCGTCAGAAGCCGATTGTGTGGGGCATGTGGCTGTGCGGAGCGGGCGTGGCCATGATGCTCGCCGGCGAAGCTATATGGTGGTGGGCGTTGTCGGCGGCGGTCACCGGCTTCGGCATGGCACTGCTCTACCCGAATCTCTCTGCCGCGGTTGCCGATATTGCCCACCCCAGCTGGCGCGGCAGCGCAATTGGCATTTACCGCTTCTGGCGCGATCTCGGCTATGGCATCGGCGCATTGTTACTCGGTTTGGTGGCGCACCTTTCCGGTCGGCTGGAATCAGGACTGTGGTTCGTGGCCATTGCCATGGGGCTTTCGGGCCTGGTCGTGTACATCTGGAGCGAAGAGACACACCCGCGACTCAATCCAGCCCATTGAGCTTGCCGGCCATGTGTATCGTTGCGCGGGACGTCTCAAAGTCGGCGCGCGGAGGCAGCAAATGGACCACAAGGCTCATTGGGAAAACATCTACCAGACCAAATCGCCGCTGGAGGTAAGTTGGTACCAGCGAGAGCCAGCGGTATCGCTTGGACTGATTGATCGCGCGAGTGTGGATCGGGATGCGCCCATTATCGATGTCGGTGGCGGGGCATCAGTTCTGGTAGACCGGTTGCTGTCGCGCGGCTACCTGCACGTTTCCGTGCTGGATGTTTCCGCCAGGGCGCTGGCCTGCGCGCGAGCGCGTCTGGGCGATCTTGCGCGGTCAGTGGAGTGGATTGAGGCCGACATCACTTCATTTCAGCCACCTCATCACTTCCGGGTGTGGCATGACAGGGCGGTGTTTCATTTCCTCACCGACCCGCCAGACCGGCGTGCGTATGTGAAGGCGGTCAATGAGGGCCTTGAGCCGGGCGGACATCTCATCATTGCGACCTTTGCCATTGGCGGTCCGACGAAGTGCAGCGGGCTGGACATCTGTCAGTACGACGCCGCGCGCATGAGCGCGGAATTGGGAGCGGGGTTTGAGTTGATGGAGGAGGTTGGTGAGACCCATGCGACGCCGGCTGGCAAGGAACAGCGTTTCATCTTTCTGCGTTACCGGCGCCGCGAGCGTGATACGGACTAGAAGGCTTCCTTCATCATCTCGACATAGGTCATGTTGGCGTTGCGTCGCGCCAGTTCTTCGAAGTTGGCGAGATGCTTGAATTTCGATTGATCGAGCTTGTTCACAAAGTCGTTGAGATCGGCAAGATTATCGACCGCCTTCCGGGCACTCTCCCGCAATAGCACGAGGTAATCACGCGTCTCGCGCTTCGCTTTGGCGATGTCGGTGAGTTTGCCGTGGCCAGGCACAATGACCTTGGGGGATAGCGATATGGCGGCATCGAAGGCCTCGATCCACCCGGTCGTGCTGCTGATTGGAATCACTGCAAGCATCCGGTCGACGTAGATGATGTCCCCGCTGAAAAGCACGCCTGCGGACGGAAGCCACACCACGAGGTCTCCCGCCGTATGGGCCGGGGCAAAGTGCCTCAGTTCTGCCGCCCAGTCACCGAGATCGATTCGGTGCGCCTTGTCGACCTCGTTCGAAGGAAACACGAGCGTGGTACCAGCGGCCCGTTCCTTCAGCCGATTGCGGTTGTCCTCAAGTTGCCCGGTACCCAACTCACGCATGAGCCGTACTGCCTCCTTGTGGGCATAGAGCTGCGCACCCTGTCTCTGAAAGTAGGCGTTTCCTAGCCAGTAGTGGTTCTGGCTGTTGGTATTGACCACCCACTTCACGGGCTTGTCCGTTACGGCGCGGATGGCGCGATGCAGGGCGGTAGCGACGCGCGTACTCGGACCGGTATTGATGACGAGGACACCGTCACCTCCGATGACGAAGCCGAGATTGGCGTTGAGACCGTCATTTTCGTAGGTCTGACCCTCCAGCGCGCCAATCACGGCATACACGCCATCGGCGACTTTGACGGGCCTGAGCGACAGGTCGGCCGCAAAGGCCAGGTGCGGCATCACCAACAGGAACAGGGCAAGCAGGGCGCGAACCATGGCAAATCTCCCGAGGTAGGTAACTAATGTTATAGATTCCACAGCCATGTAATATATTCCACATGAACGCTCCGACGCGGCTTCGATGGCTCACGCTGGTGATCAGCCTGTCCGGCCGGCGCGGGACGGCGCGCATGCGTGTGTGGAGGGCCCTCAAGGCGCGCGGCGCGGCGGTGTTGCGCGATGGCGTCTATCTACTGCCGGAATCCTCCGGAGCGCGCGAACTGTTCGAGGCCCAGGCGGGAACCATCCGCGGCGCGGGCGGCAACGCGCATGTCCTGGTGCTCGATCACCTGCCGCCCTCCGAGTCCACGGCATTCAGAGCCATGTTCGATCGCACTGGCGAGTATGGCCGGATTATCGAAGGCCTGCGGAAATTTCGGGGAACCGCCGTGCTACGTCGGCGGGGCAGCGCCGACGCCCTCCGAAAGCTGCGGCGCGAATTCGAGGCGGTGCGCGCCACGGATTATTTTCCCGGTGCCGCCGCCGAGGAGGCACAGGCCATGCTTCTCGAAATAGAAGCCTTGCTGCGCGCCACGCAATCGCCAGGTGAACCCATCACGCAGACGGGTACCGTGCCGCGACTCGATGCGCGAGGTTATCGGGGCCGGCTCTGGGCGACACGCGCGCGCCCGTGGGTGGATCGGCTGGCATCGGCGTGGCTCATCCGGCGTTTCGTGGACCCCAAGGCAAGGATTCTCTGGCTGAAAGATATCCGGCGCTGTCCCCGGAACGCGCTGGGATTCGATTTCGACGGCGCGCGCTTTTCGCATGTGGGCACGCGCGTCACTTTCGAGGTATTGGCCGCAAGCTTCGGGCTGGAAGAGGATCGCGCGCTGATGCGGGTGGCGGCGCTCGTGCATTGCCTCGACGTAGGTGGCGCGCCCGTGGCGGAAGCGGCCGGGATCGCGGCCGTGCTCACCGGATTGCGCGAGCAGTACCGCAAGGACGATGCGCTCCTGACCGCAGCCAGCGCCGTCTTCGACAGTCTCTATATCGGTTATCAACAACGGGAGTGATGCATGTCTGAGCATTCAGGAAAGGCGGCGGTGCCGACGGAGGCGCCTGCCCCGGTATCGTTCGGCGAGGCCTTTTGGTATTGGCTGAAGCTCGGTTTCGTGAGTTTTGGCGGACCGGCCGGCCAGATCTCGATGATGCATCAGGAATTGGTCGAGCGTCGGCGCTGGATCAGCGAACACCGCTTTCTGCATGCCCTGAACTACACCATGGTGCTCCCCGGCCCGGAGGCGCAGCAGCTTGCCACCTATATTGGCTGGCTCATGCATGGCACGCTCGGCGGCATCATGGCGGGCACGTTGTTCGTGTTGCCGTCGCTCTTCATTCTTATCGCGTTGACCTGGATTTATATCGCCTTCGGTAACATTCCGGCGGTCGCCGGAGTGCTGTATGGCATCAAGCCAGCGGTCACTGCGATCGTGGTATTCGCGGCCTATCGCATCGGGTCGCGCACGCTCAAGAACGGCGTGCTGTGGGCGATCGCGGCGGCGGCGTTTGTCGCGATTTTCGCGCTCGATGTCCCGTTTCCTTACATCGTACTCGGCGCCGGCCTGATTGGTTACCTCGGTGGTCATGTGGTGCCCGACAAGTTTCGGGCGGGCGGTCATCACGGCGAGCGCCACAAAGCCTACGGTCCGGCACTGATCGACGACCATACTCTGGCACCAGAGCATGCCCGTTTCAGGTGGGCACGCTCGGCCATGTTCGCGGCGGTCGGCCTGATCATCTGGGGTGTTGCGATGACGTTTTTCATCGCGCAGTGGGGTTGGGAGGGAACGCTCACTCGCATGGGCTGGTTCTTTACCAAGGCCGCACTGCTCACCTTCGGTGGTGCCTATGCCGTGCTTCCGTACGTCTACCAAGGTGGTGTCGAGGAGTACGGCTGGCTCACCGGCTTGCAGATGATCGACGGGCTGGCACTTGGGGAGACCACCCCGGGTCCTCTAATTATGGTTGTCGCCTTTGTCGGTTTTATCGGCGGCTGGACCAAGGAGGTGTTCGGTCCGTGGTCGCTCGCCCTGGCGGGAATCGCGGGCGCAAGCGTGGCGACCTTCTTTACCTTTCTCCCATCTTTTCTCTTTATTCTAGTCGGCGGTCCGGCGGTCGAGGCGACGCGCCATGAAATAAAATTTACTGCGCCACTCTCGGCAATCACTGCGGCGGTGGTGGGAGTGGTGCTGAATCTCGCGGCATTCTTCGCTTACCACGTGCTTTGGCCGCAGGGCTTCGCGCAGCCATTCAATATCCGATCGTTGTCCGTCGGATTTGAGTGGGTGTCGGCCATTGTCGGCATCGCGGCATTTATCGCGCTATGGCGATTCAAAATCGGGATCATCCCTGTGATTGGCGCCTGTGCGGCCACGGGCCTCGTCTATACGTTGGCACGCCCGCTCCTTTTCTGACATCTCGCCTTATGCGAGAGGAGGATTCATGGTCGATTCAGCGCTTCGCCGTCACTGGCGGGAGATTGGAAGCGGCTTTCTCAAGATTGGCGCCATGAGCTATGGCGGGCCCGCGATCATGGGGCTGATGCAGACTGAATTCCAGGAAAAGCGCAACTGGCTCTCCAAGAAGCGTTTTCTGGAGGGCTTGGCGCTGGTCAATTTGTTGCCCGGTGCTGGCGCCACACAGGTGGGTATCTACGTCGGCTACGTCCGAGCGGGCTGGTGGGGAGGGCTGCTCGCCGGCGTGTGCTTCATCGTACCGTCGTTCGTCATCATGCTTGCGTTGACATTGGCCTACGCGCAATACGGCACCTTTGCAGCGGCGAAGGACGTGTTCTACGGCCTTGGGCCAATAGTCGTTGGGATCTTTGCGGTGGCTGTTTATCGGCTCGGCAACAAAGCCGTGGGCGATTGGTGGCAGGGAGGGGTTACGGCGGGAGCGGCTCTGCTGGCGGCATTCACGCCATTTGGCATTGTGCCGACGCTGCTCTTGGCAGGCGCCCTCGGCGTGGCGCGTTACGGGCATCGCCGCGCGGG
>Ga0209427_10000730_pt1 | contig 36094 bp, 38 predicted proteins | sample DeeMarSWOR136_30_FD_187465 | JGI IMG/M metagenome (GOLD analysis project Ga0209427, IMG submission 187465) | Marine sediment microbial communities from White Oak River estuary, North Carolina - WOR-1-36_30 (SPAdes) (version 2) | ecosystem: Environmental > Aquatic > Marine > Intertidal zone >...
TGATTAGCAGGGGCTTCTTGCCCTGGCTCACCCTGACCCTGTTGATCTCCTCGGCTCCTGGCTCAGTCTCCTCGCTCACGAGGACGCCGTCGATCTCGTCGCTCATCTGGCAGTCGCCGACGGTTGGACCGTACATGTCCTCGATGGGAACGATCTCCGCCTTCCCGTACAGGCCTCTCTCCTTCAGGAAGCTCTCTAGATCAAGATACCGTTTGTCGTAGCTGTCGACGGGGTGGGATTTCTTCATGGCCTTGACGAACTCGTCGGTTGAAAGGCCGATGATGACTCTTTCAGCCAGGTTGAAGGCCTCTTCGAGGAGGAACCAGTGGCCCTTATGGAGAACGTCGAATGTACCCCCAACGGTTATTAGCGGAATCTTCCTCTCCAACAGGGTTGGCCTCCAAACCTCCTTAACCGAAGTACGACCTGAATTTATGTCTTAGCATGCTCTTCGGCGTCAACGGGGAAGTTATACCCACGTTTATTTAAGATCAAGCCTGGCAGAGCACTGTCAATTACGAACCTGGTAACATAGTTCAGGCTTATTGGTACTTCAGCCTCCCTAGAGTCTAGTACCGGTGGGAGGGCATTCTCATTTTTCCTGTGACCTCCCGATACGATTATATAAATATGCTGACCCTACACACCAAACAAGGAGAAATCGAAGTGGATTCAGGCGATTTTTCAAGCCGTATCTCAGGATTCTACAGGAAGTCAAGGGAGGAGAGGATCTCCGACATCGCCGAAAGGGTCGACTTGACCCCCGAGGACATCAGCATCCTGGGCTCAGGGGGCGGCCTAGACATCGAGGTCGCCGACAGGATGATCGAGAACGTCATCGGGACCATGGCATACCCCTTCGGCGTGGCTGTCAACTTCCGGTTGAACGGCAGGGACCGCCTCGTCCCTATGGCCATCGAGGAGCCCTCGGTCGTGGCCGCGGCCAGCAACATGGCGAGGCTGATGCGCGAGGGCGACGGCATCAAGACGAGCAGCACGGAGGGCGTCATGATAGGACAGATACAGGTACTCGACGTAGAGGACTTCGAGAAGGCGATGGCCGCCCTCGGCGCCGCTAAGGATGACCTCATCGAGCTCGCTAACCAGCAGGACCCTGTGCTCGTCAGGTTCGGCGGAGGGGCCAGGGACATCCAGTTGAGGGAGCTGGAGACAGAGGCGGGGAAGATGCTAGTGATCCACCTACTCGTCGACTGCCTGGACGCCATGGGAGCCAACGCCGTTAACACCATGTGCGAGGTACTGGCACCCGAGGTCGAGGAGCTGACGGGAGGGCGGGTCCTCCTCAGGATCATCTCGAACCTCGCAGACAGGCGTCTCGTCCGGGCGGAGGCCGTCGTAAAGAAGGAGAGCCTGGGCGGGGAGAACGTCGTCGACGACATCGTTTCGGCCTGGGCCTTCGCCGACGCCGACCCCTACAGGGCGGCGACCCACAACAAGGGCATAATGAACGGCGTCGTGGCCGTCGCCCTTGCCACATCTCAGGACCATAGGGCAATAGAGGCGGGGGCCCACGCCTACGCCGCGCGCTACGGCCACTACGGCTCCCTGAGCAGGTGGTCTAAGAACGGGGACGGCGACCTCGTCGGCGTCCTGGAGATGCCAATGGCCGTTGGCATCGTGGGAGGGGCGACGAGGACCCACCCCATGGCTGGCCTCGCCCTCAAGATCATGGGGGTCTCCAAGGCGAGGGATCTGGCCGAGGTCATTGTGGCCGTCGGCCTGGCGCAGAACCTGGGAGCCCTCAGGGCCCTCGTACAGGAAGGGATACAGCACGGCCACATGCGACTCCACGCTCGCAACCTCGTCGTCATGGCGGGGGCCGAGGGGGATCTGGTGGACAGGGCGGTCGAGGCCCTCGTCGAGTCCGGGGAGATAAGGTTCGACAAGGCCCAGGAGATAGTCAAGAGGCTGAAAGGCTAGAGACCGAGGAGCCTCCCTTGACCATACTTATCGACGACGCCGGCTACGGCGACCTGTTATATGGAACCGTCATCGGCGCCTACCGCCCCGAGACTGACGACTTCTACTACGACGTAATCGACGTCAAGTACTTCCAGAGACCCCTCTTTTCAAAGAAGGAGTACCTCAAACAGGCAGGCCGCATAGCCCAGAGCCTCGTCAAGAGAATGAAGCCGAGGAAAGACGAGAAGATAGAGATATGCCAAGGTGACATCCTAGACAAGGCGGCGGAGCATCTCATCAAAGATTACGGCGAGGATAGGATCGCCCGTGTCAGGGTCGAGGGGAGAGCTCAGGACCTTATAGAAGGGGCCTACCTCAACGAGATCAGAAACCTGGGCTACGAACCGATCCCCGATAGAACCGAGAAGTGGGGGAAGAGCTTCTGGCACATGTACAGGTGGCTAAAGGCCAACCCCAAGATGAGGAGGTTCGCCAAGTCGGGGTGGCCCAGGCTCAAGCGATACAAGATGTTCAGGTAATTGATACCCTTTTATTCAGAGCCTCCACCTCTAGATCGATCGCCCATGAAGCCCTGGCTTCTCAATATATTGGCTTGCCCGATGGACAAGCACCATCCCCTAGAGGCGTACTTCTTCAGCTGGGAGACTAGCGAGGAGGAGATGGCCAAGCACTCGGCTGAGGCCGGAGTCCCCTCAGACGATAACAAGAAGAAGTACGAGCAGCTGGCGAAGCAGCTCCTTGATGGCACAGTAAGCCCGAAGGCTATAGGGAAGATAAAGGACCTGTCGGGCTCCGTGAGCTCCATAGGGTTGCTTGCCGTCGCCGTAGACTCCCTACACAGGGTTGAGAAGGTGCCTGATGTCTGCGAGGAAACCCTCCTAGAGGAGAGCTCCCAGGATCTGGACTCCCTCCACAGGTACTTCAACCTAGTCGAGGTCGACGCCGGGCTGCTCTTCTGCCCAGAGTGCAGCCGTTGGTACCCAATAGGAAGCGCCGTCGAAACGATCCCCGAGATGCTCCCCGACGACCTGCGGGACAAGGAGAGGGACTTGGAGTGGTTGGAGAAGTGGAAGACCCTCGTCCCACCCCACGTGCTGGAGAGTGGGAAGCCGTATACTTTGAAGGACAAGATCTGAAAACCGTAATATTTATCTACTTAATAGTAGTAGTTTCCACTATATGGTGGTAAGTACTACAAGATTTCTTTGCGGCGCAGGCTGCATCACCCTGTACTATTGTAAAGACTGTGGTGAGCCCTACTCGACTAGGGCTGAAGCCAAGAGATGCGAGGAGAGCCATAAGAAAAGAAAACTCCCATGAAGTAAATACATTCGAATCCCATTGATGTGTTTTTCCAGTTAAATACCCCATGAGGTCGAGAATCCTTAATAACTTTAGTTCCGCCGATAAATGGGAAGTGATTATTTTGGTATCAAAACTTCTAGTTGTCGTTGCGACCAGCAATAAGGAGAAGGCGCTTGCTGCGCTGATGTACACTGGGAACGCAATTAGGCATAGCTGGATGGATGATGTCAAGGTCGTCTTCTTTGGCCCCTCGGAGAGGCTCATGGTTGAGGACGAAGAGGCCTCAGCAAGGGCAAGAGAGATATCCAAGGCAGGCGGGAGCTTCGCCTGTAAGGCCATCTCGGATAGAGAGGAGATATCCGGAGATATAGAGGACCTTGGCGTCAGAGTAGAGTATGTGGGAACTATTATCTCTGACTTCATCAAGGATGGCTACATCCCAATGGTCTGGTGAGAATTTCTAATCAACTATACTTGGTATGAGAGTCAGTGGTAGGATCTAGGAATTCAGCGATTAAAAGATTATACATAAAGGCATCACCAAGAACCTCGTCAAGTTTGTCCTCGAGGAGACAGGGGGCCCTAGAATAGGGCCCCCTCTCTGAGCCCATCGCTAAGAGGCGAGAACCTATTGTCCTAGAGAGTAGGAAGCGGGTATTAGAAAAATAGTATACCTCATAAAATGGGCACTTCCGTTCCCCCTAGTGCAACTTCCCCCTATTCACCTTGCTTTTAATTCCTATACAAGGTTTTATTGACCTTCAATCATTAAGGAAATCGTGTGTAGATATGGTGAGAGTTTATCACGAAGACGACGCAGATCTCTCCGTCTTGGATGGCGAGACCATTTCCGTCATCGGATACGGTAATCAGGGTCGGGCTCAAGCCCTCAATATGAGAGACAGTAGGATCAAGGTCATCGTCGGGAACATCCCAGACGAGAGCTTCAAACGGGCTAAGGAGGACGGATTCGATGCGTACACAATATCGGAGGCCGCCGAGAAGGGCAGCATAATCTTCATCTTACTACCAGATGAAGTTCAGCCGAAGGTCTTCGAGGAGGATATAGAACCACACCTGACGTTGGGGAAGGCCTTGGTGTTCGCCCACGGCTACAACCTTCACTACGGCTTCCTCAGCCCCCCAAAAGAGGTCGACGTAATACTGCTGGCTCCTAGAATGGTAGGGAAGTTTGTACGCGAGCTCTATGACAAGGGGACGGGGGCGCCTGTATTCTTCTGTGCCCACCAGGACTTCACCGGGAGGGCGATGGAGAGAGCTCTTGCATTGGCGAAGGGGATCGGCGCCACGAGGGTCGGCGCGATGGAGGTAACGGTCGCCGAGGAGACCGAGCTCGACCACTTCTCAGAGCACTTCATCGCTCCCGTTCTCAGCCGGGCCTTTATCCTGAGCTATGAGGTGCTCACAGAGATGGGATACACACCAGAGGCCGTCCTCCTCGAGCTCTATGCGAGCGGCGAGATGGGTGAGGTGACCAAGTCGATGGCCGTCGACGGGCTTGTTGTCCAGCTACCCTTCCACAGCAAGACCAGCCAGTACGGTCAGCTGACCTACGCAGACAGGGTGATGTCGGACGATTCAAAGGGCCTCATCAGGCAAATCGTGAGGGAGATCCAGGAGGGTACCTTTGCCCGGGAGTGGCAGATGGAGCAGAGGCTGGGTTATCCTGTTTTCAAGAAGCTCCTTGAGAGGGCCTACCAGCATCCCATAAACGAGGCAGAGAGACGGCTGAAGGAGAAGATTCACATCGATATCTGACGGACTATGCTGAGAGGTCTATACCGCTGCCATCCCTCTAGCCACTGCTGTCGGCGTCCACCTCGACCCTGACGCCCCTATCCCTGTCGAACCTGACGTTGATGGCGTTGAACAGGGCCTCGAAGATCCTGATCTTGCCGTAGCGCTTCTCCCTGATGAGCCCCATTCCGGTTAGGGCCTTCAGGTGGCGCTCGACGCTGGTATAGTTCATCCCAGTCCTCCGCCCCACCTCGCTTATGTTAAGCTCACTACTCTCAGCGAGGACTTGGAGAACTCTGATCCTGCCCCGACTGCCGAGGAGTTCCTCGGCGTCGATCCCACTAGGCCTCGTCAAGGATCCGGGTCACCGCCTTGTCAAGTTCCTCCGCGGGAACCTTGGAGAGGCTGACGAGCTGGGTCCTCCCCTTCTCCGAGGCGTGGAGCCTCGTGGAGACCATGGCTAGGCCGCTCAAGTTGTTCAGGTACTTCCAGAACTGGGTGTGGCCCCTGGGCTCCTCCCCGTGCTCCTCGCAGGCCACCTTGTATGCCAGCTCGACCTCGCCCGTGGTGGCGTGGGGCTCCTTGCTGTGCACGAAGTGGCGGGCGATGCCTAGGAGGGCGAGCTGCTCGTGGCGGCTCAGCCTCTCTATCTCCTCTGTCCTCAGCGTGGGGAAGAGGCTGGCCGCGGCTTTCCTCACGTGCTCGGGGAGCACTTCTTGGGAGTAGACCGTGTCCGCCCTCTTCCCAGCGCCCCAGAGGATGTCGATGGCGTATCTGGCGTCCCCTCCCTCCGACTCTGCCAGCTCGCTTATGAACATAACTATCTCCTCCGATATAGCCCCCGTTCTGAAGGCCTGCTCCGCTCGACTCGTGAGAATGTCGGCGAGCTGGGGCTGGGTGTAGTCGGACATGCGGACGACGTTACGCTGGAGAGTGCTCAGGGTGCTCCTGTCTAGGGCCTTGAAGGCCTCCGAGTCCTTGGAGATGCAGATGAGGCTGAGGCGGCGTGGCCCCTCCATCCTCTCCTCCTGCACCCGGGTGAGGTAGTAGAGGGCGTCGCTCCCTTCCTTCTCTATGAGGGCGTCCACCTCGTCGAGGCAGAGGAGGAGCTGCTGTTCGTCCTCGTCGAGGATGCGCATCAGGGTGTCGAGGAGCTCGTTGGCAGAGTAGCCCCTGTCGGGGAAGTTGGGCCTCAGGTCCCTGACGGCCCTGCTGAGGACCATGAAGAGGCTTCCCCGGCTCTCGCGGCAGTTGACGTGGATGTACCTCGCCTTGATCCTGCGCCTCCTCGCTTCCTCCTCCAGATTCATCCCGAACCTCTGCGCGAGGACGGTCTTGCCAGTGCCTATGCCTCCGACGATGACGGCCCTCTGGCTCATCTCGTACGGGGTGTCGACGATGAACCTGAAGAGGCTCGAGAGGAAGCGCATCTCCTTGTCCCTGTGGAGGAGTCTCAAAGGGACGAAGTTGAGGTCGAGGACCCCCTCATCTAGGAAGACACTGCTCGGGCTCATGGATACCCCGTTTCTCAGTCCCGACGATGAGCATTTATGCTTTTTGTCCGTTGGAATATACATAATGTGGAGGGGTGGGTGAAAGTGGCTCCGGGAATACCTATATCCACCCCACCCGAACTATAGTTGAGGTCCGGAGATGTTCAGTGCTCCTCGATTCCCAACGGGGAAGCTCCCTGCCGAGGTCCTAAAGAGGGTTGTCTTCGGGAGGCTTGGCGTCCCCTCAGAGCTTGTCCTCCAGGGTCCCGGTCTTGGGGAGGACGCGGCGGTCTTGGATATGGGAGACAGGGTGTTGGTCGTGGCGACGGACCCCATCACGGGAGCGGTCGGCAACGTAGGCTGGCTAGCCGTAAACATCAATGCCAATGATATCGCTTCGACTGGCGCACGGCCAAGGTGGTTCCTCTGCGTCACCCTTCTCCCCGAGGGTGCCGACGAGGGCCTTCTGACTGAGATCATGGACCAAATGCACTCAGCCTGCACCGAGATAGGCGTCAGCCTCATAGGTGGGCACACGGAGACGACCCCCGGGCTGAACCGGCCCATTCTAATCGGGTTCATGATGGGGGAGACTCAGAAGGACCGTTATGTGACCACTGGCGGAGCTAAACCTGGGGATGCCATCATCCTGACGAAGGGAGCGGGGATAGAGGGGACCGCCGTGATAGCCAAAGACCTCGCTAACGTCCTGAGCGATCAGATAGACACTGAGACGATCAAGGCCGCGCAGTTAATGATAAGGAGTATCAGCGTCGTCCCAGAGGCGATGAAGGTCGTCGAGGTGGGCGGGGTCCACTCCCTCCATGACCCGACCGAGGGGGGCCTCCTGAACGGGATCTGGGAGATGGCAGAGGCCGCCGGGGTCGGGGCCACTATCAGGGAGGCGGACGTACTGGTGGCCAGGGAGACCAGAACTATATGCGACGCCCTAGGCATCGACCCCTTCAAGCTGCTGGGCTCAGGGGCCCTCATGGTCATGGCCGAGCCCAAGAAGGCATCGGAGATATTGGATGCCCTCTCCGAGATAGGCGTACAGGCCTCCATCATAGGCGAAGTGGGTGCGGAGGAAGAGGGGCGGATCCTGATAACAATGGATGGCAGAAGGGTGCCCATTGAGGCTATTGATCAGGATGAAGTCTACCGCATCCTTGACAAGTACGGTATCTGAAAAAATTGGTTTATTTAAATAAGGTTCGAAGCAGGTTCAGCAGAGGCTACTGGCTCTTCTCCTGAAACCACTTGAGTGCTTCATCCAACGTGTTGGCTACCCTCGGCACGTAGCTTCCGTATGGGCTCAGTTCGGCGTGCATCTTCGAGGCTATGTCGAGACCCTCCTTGATGGTTTCCTCAGTGGGTGATGCCACGATCTCGCCTAGCCTTCTAAGGGCCTCTATAGCCTCGACAACGAACTGCCCGTAGGACCTGTACATATCCATAATCTCAAGAGAGGCCTTTATCTCCTTTAGGAGTTCCTCCGCTTCCAATACGCTTACACCCCAAATCACCAAAATATAACAAACAGTATATTAAATGCGCTATCCTGCTTCTAATTGACGTTCTTTGTAAAATAGCCCGTATTTCTCCTTTTTTCAGTTTCTTAACTTTTTTAGGGCTCTGACCAATACCTTTAACGATTTGTAATATTTATCCCCACTCCCGTAATCATTTATTGTAAAAGGAAACAGATTATTAGGGGTGGTAGGGTGCCTTACAGGTGCAGGGGAATCCAACTTCGGAAAGGCATCAGCGCTACAATTGCAGCCGTGATCATAATCGCCGCCACGATAACTGTGTCAGTTGCAGTAGCGATCTGGATGGGCGGGATAACCACCACTTACACCAAGTTCGAGAAAGTCCAGATCGTGAGCGCGTCCTGCACCAAGAACGCTGGAAACTGGACCCTTAGCTTCAACTTGAAGAATACTGGTACATCCACGTCAACTTTGATAGAGGTCTTCGTCAACGAGGTCGAGGTCGATGCTTATGGTTCAGGCGCAGTAGCTGGGTCATGGACTACAAATATGACTCAGGCTCAACCGCTAGAGAGCGGCGCGTCAACATCCTTAAAGGTCTATGTATCCGGCACCAAGGCCGGCTCATCCCTCAGCTCGGGTACCATGGTCAATGTCAGGTTCCATAGTGCTGGCGGAATGGATTATGTGGGCCTGCTAGAGCTAATCTAGGTATACAACAATTTATAGCGTGCCCCCATTCTTCCCTATTTTACTCGGTAGAAGCCTTGGGCCAATCTCAAATAACCCCGTGGTTATACGTTATCTGGATGTCTTCAGCTGAGAGGGCTGCCAAGCTTCTTCTGGAGCTGGAGCCCGAGGAGTTCAGGATCCTTCAGGCGATAGAGCTGGGGATGGCCAAGTTCTCCTACGTCCCCCTGGAAGAGGTGATGAAGTACTCCGGACTCGATGAGAACGAGGCCGTGTACCGGCTCAGGGAGCTCGACAGGAAGGACCTCCTCTACAGGCAGCCCCAGCCCTACACGGGATTCATCCTAAACTACACGGGCTATGACTGCCTCGCCCTCAACGCCATCGCCAAGGCGGACATGCTCAACTCCCTGGGCAGGCGCCTCGGCGTCGGGAAGGAGGCCGACATATACGACGCCCTGACGGACTACGGGGAGCAGGTCGCCGTCAAGTTCCACCGCCTAGGTCGCACCAGCTTCAGGGACACGAAGAAGAAGAGGGGCTACGTAGCCAGCCTTGGCCGCGTCACCTGGCACTATCAGTCACGCCTCGCCGCCGAGAAGGAATACAAATTCATGAGCCTGGCCCATAAGGCGGGGGTCTCCGTGCCCGAGCCCATCCACCAGAACAGGCACGTGGTCGTTATGAGCTTCATAGATGGATTCAACCTCGTTGACGTGGCCACCCTGGACGACCCGGAGGGATTCCTGGACGACATCCTCATCAACGTTAGGGAAACCTACAGGGCCGGGGTCATCCACGGGGACCTGAGCAGCTTCAACGTAGTCGTTCAGAGGAACGGCGAGGTCCTGCTCATCGACTGGCCCCAGGCGGTCACTCTGGACCATCCCAACTCGGACGCGCTGCTGGAGAGGGATGTCCTGAACATCCTGCGCTACTTCGAGAGGAAGTTCGACGTTAGCAGAAGCCTGGAGGATGCCCTGGCCTACGTGAAGGGCTGATCACGGCCTCCATCCTTCGAGGAGAGCCAGGAATGTCGAAGCTGCCGTCAGGTCGGCGGTCGTCCCTGGGTTGAGGACTCCCCCAGCGTCTTGGAGTTCGGCGTCCAGCTCCCTGAGCATCCTTGCCCCGGACGATGTCCTAGACCCCCCCTCATCTAGGATGAGCCTCGCCCGATCGCTAACCTCAAGGGCCCTGTCGTGTCCGCTCTTACGCCTTATCAGGGAGTCCGGGTTCCCCGAGAGGATGAACAGGAAGGTGTCGACGGAGGCCGCGTTCACGTCGCCGTAATCCTCCAAGGCTCTCTTCAGGTATGGGTACCCTGTCTCGAATGTTATCCGGAAGTCGGAGGTCCACTCGCTGCAGATGGAGTCCCTCTCAGAGCATCTGCTGAAAACGTCCTGAAGGTCAAGCCCCTCATCCCTTATCCGATCCAACGTCGAGTCGTCGAGCACGTCGAGCTCCTCGGCCTCCCCAAGGACCCCAGGGGCCATCGAGACCCTGATTGCTTCATAGACGTTAACCGTGTCGTCAAGGGTCGTGTTATTGATGACCGACTTCAACCTCTCTCGGAGTACGGGTATTTCCACTTCGGGGCTCTCTTGGAGTGTCGCCCCCGCAGCTGTTGCGATGGGAGCGAACAGGAGGATGACCCCCAGATTGACATTGCCCCCTCCCTGCCATCTGAGGGAATCCGACACCGCCTCCAGCGCGAGGTGGCCCACCCCGATCTCGTCCCATCCGATGGAGCCCCTCTCCGCCTCATAGCCCTGGGCTGTAAGCTTCCGTGTGGCCTCGTTCAACGCGACGCTCCCTGCGAGGAAGTGCTCGTACCTCGTGTTTGGGAAGTCCCTTGTTCTGTGGACGTTCCCAGGCTTCGGGTACGCTGATACCTCGAGGAGGGCGGCCAGCGTAGCGCAACGTCCCACGTAGACCTCCGCCTCATCCCGCTTCATGCGAAGCCCCAGCCATTGATCCCACATATCTGCTTATAAGAACCCACCGGGCACGTGATACAAGAATGGAAGGCGGACTCTGGCCCTCAGGCCCCGTCGAGGGGGACTATATAGAGACCATCGAAGGCATGTTCTTCGCCGTCAAGGGACTCACCCACCCTGAAGGCCTTGTAATCGCATACCTCCGTTACCTGCCTGACGAAGGCGGCAGGAGGTTGAAGGGTGGTAGACGATACAGGAGGCTCTACGACTTGGAGGAGACGGAGAAGATACTGAGGGATGGCTTCCCTCACTACCTCAACCACGTTGAGTCGAAGGGCCTCGTCCTGCAATCGGTGCCTGAGGAACGGATCGCCCGTGTCTACAGACCGAGGGAGCGCCTGAGGACCCTGCTGCGCTCCCCTACTTCCCCCTTGGAGGAGGCGACCGTGAAGCTGGCGTCCGCCATATCCAAGGAGAGCGGTATCCCGCAAGACAGGCTCGGCGTCTCCGGGTCGACCCTCATAGGCCTGGCTGGCCCCGCATCGGACATCGACCTAGTAGCCTACGGCCGCGAGGATGGGCGCATGGCCTACCACGCCTTGAGCAGGTTACGCGGTGAACATGAATGGTTAAAGGCCTACGAAAGAGAGACCGTCGCAGGGGTCTTGGAGAACCGATGGGGCGATACAGGGCTGGACCGAGCCAACCTGGCTGAACTGGAGTGCCGAAAGGTGCTCCACGGCCTAGTCGAGGGAAGGGACTACTTCGTCAGGCTTGTCAGGGAGCCCTCTCAGGAAACGGAGGCTGCTTCAAAACAGCTTGGGAGGGCCGTTGTCAGGGCAGAGGTTACTGAGGCCGATGACTCGATATACACCCCGTGCACCTACGTCGTCGAGGGCTCCCGCATTCTGGACCCGTCCCATAGATACGAGGTCGTCAGACTCATGAGTTACAGGGGGAAGTACACGGAGCAGGTTGAGGTCGGCGAGGAGGTTGAGGCCCGTGGAACCCTCGAGGAGGTCACCTGCGGGGGCCGTAGAAGCTACAGGCTGATCCTAGGCGGCATGGGCGACTACCTTGTGCCCACCAGCTTCCTGGACCGATAACTTTTTGTTGGTGATGGATTCCGTTCATCCATTTATAAGGGCATGCAGATAAAATGACCGCCGAAAGGATCGACAGGGCGCTGGACGAGCTCGGCTTCGAGTCTGGTAGCGTCAGTGAGACCATCGTCACAACGGTGAACCCGAATGGGAGCCCGAACGCCGCCCCAATGGGGGTGCGCAGGACGGGTCCAGGCACCCTCGATATTATGCCCTACAGGACCAGCTCCACTTACAGGAACCTGCAGGGGCGCCTCAGAGCGTGCATCAATGTCACCTCAAGCCCCGCCCTATTCCTTGTGACGGCGTTCAAGGAGGAGGTACTAGACGACTTCCCAAGGGTAAGCGTTGACGGAGGTCTCAGGCTAGCATCCAGCGACGCCCACGTATTCGTCGAGGTCGTCGAAGAGGGCGATGTATCAGGGATCAAGGCGTGCTTCATGTGCCGTGTGACCTCCGTCGAAGTCCGGAGGACTACCCCCAGCGTCTTCAGCAGGGGTAGGGCCGAGGCCATAGAGGCCGTGATCCACGCCACGAGGATCCAGGCCTTCATGGACGGAGGTGAGCCCGGTCGTGTGGAAATCTTGATTAGACTTTTCGATGAGTGTAAAGATGTCGTTGGCAGGACCTCGGCTCCTGGCTCCGAGGAGGCCAGGGTCGTCAGGGAGTTGGAGAGGATGATAGGGACATGGAGGGAAGAGGCATCAGGGTAACTGTGACGACTCCTTCCAGGCTCCACTTCAGCATGGTCGACTTGAGAGGAGACCTGGGTCGGATATTTGGGAGCGTCGGCGTCGCCATTGACAGGCCCAAGATCGTCTTGAAGGCCAGGCAGGCGGACGGCCTAAACGTCTCAGGCTCACGGGCCGATAGGGTCAGGAGCTACGCGGAGGCCATACTTCAGTCGACGGGCCTGGAGGGTGGGGCCGACATCGAGGTCTCCTGCGACATCCCGGAGCACGCGGGGTTCGGCTCGGGAACCCAGCTGGCTCTAGCCGTTGGCGCGGCCTTCTCTGAGCTGTACGACCTCGGACTGTCGACTGAGGAGGTCGCCCTGAGGCTGAACCGTTCCAGGAGGTCCGGCGTTGGGACTTACGCTTTCGATCAGGGGGGCTTCATCGTGGATGGCGGTCATAGGGTCGACAGTAGGGAGGGTATCCCGCCCCTCGTCTTCCGGGCCGACGTACCCGAGGGCTGGCGATTCGTCGCGGGTGTCCCCGACATCCCGAACTACCACCACGGGAGGGTCGAGGAGGAAGCCTTCAAGAGGCTGGGGCCACCACCGGCAGCCCTCATCGGGGAGATATCGAGGATCGTCCTGTTAAAGATGATACCGGCCGTGTTAGAGGCGGACATCGAGGCCTTCGGCGAGGCGATGACGGGCGTGGATTACAAGTTCGGCTCCTTCTGGAAGGAGGTCCAGGGAGGGGTGTTCAGCCACCCCACCATCGAGGCCGGGATCGAGTTTCTGATGAAGGAGGGCGCTCTGGGCGTGGGGCAGAGTTCCTGGGGGCCTGCCTTCTACGGCCTGACAGACTCCGCGGGGGGCAGCCGACTGTCCTCCAGCCTCGAGGCCTTCCTCAACGAGGGGGGCAGGCGTGGTACCTCCTTCGTCGCCCGCCCGGACAACGATGGTGCTTTAATCAAAGTGGAGTGAGAATATTATTCTAGGCCGAGGGATTCACGCTGAAGGTTCTTGCTGTAACCGGTAGGCTCGCTGAGGGGAGCGTGAGGAGGAGGGTTTCAGGGCTGGACGTGGAAGTCGACGTCTTGAGCCTGCCGGTCTCAGTTGCTGCCTTCATCACGCCAGAGTCCGCAGCCAGGCACCTGAAGGGGAGGACAATGGAGGGCTACGACCTTATACTCCTGCCCGGCACCGTGAGGGGGGACGTCTCACCCGTCGAGGAAGCGACAGGCGTCGCCACCTTCAAGGGACCCTCCGACGTCAACGAACTACCCCTCGTCATAGAGCTCCTGGGAGAGATCGAGCTATCGAAGACGGTCTCAGCCACAGGGCTAATCAGGGGCCACCAAAGCGAGAGGGCCCTCGACGAGATAAGGCGAGTCGAGGAGGACTGGCGCAGGCTCCTGGAAGAGCAGGGGGGGTTCATCATAGGAGGGGACGGTCACGAGGTCCCTGTTGGGGTCGCCTTCCCCATGAGGGTCATCGCCGAGATCGTGAACGCCCCCGCGCTCGACCTCGAGGCCGTGAGCAGAAGGGCTGCGTACTACGAGTCCGAGGGAGCCGACATCATCGACATAGGTATGCTCGCAGGCGATCCGAGGCCAGAGGCCGTCAAGGGCCTCGTCGAGGCAGTGAGGTCCTCGGTCCGCCTGCCCGTCAGTATAGACACCCTAGATCCCAGGGAGATAGAGGCCGCAGTGGGTGCAGGGATCGACTTGGTGCTAAGCGTTGACAGGGGGAACCTCGAGGAGGTGGCGCCCTACGTCAGGGATGTGCCGGTGGTGGTCCTCCCCTCGGACATGGGGAGGGGGTTCCTCCCCGGGACTGCTGAGGAGAGGCTCATCGCCATGATGGAGAACCTCCTTCTGGCCGGAAACCTGGGTGTTGGGAAGGTCATAGCCGACTTGGTTTTGGAGCCGGCGTTGAAGCCGGGCCTCTTCGAGTCGCTGAAGGCCTACCACCTTTTCCGCTTGACGGACGAAGTTACCCCCGTCCTCTTCGGCCTTGGGAACGTCACCGAGCTCATAGACGCCGACTCGCCCGGTGTCAACGGCCTACTGGCTGCCCTCGCGTGCGAGGTCGGGGCGGACCTCCTTTTCGTCCCCGAGTACAGCTCCAAGGCCAGGGGGAGCGTTCGGGAGACCGTCACGGCTTCGAGGATGATGTTTCTGGCGAGGAGGAGGGAGAAGCCCCCCAAGGACCTTGGGCTGGACCTCCTGTTGCTGAAGGAGAAGAAGTGGACCGAGAGCCCTTACGACGGAGAGGACGAGGCTTCCGTCGAGGTTCTCGAGGCCCAGGAGGACGAGGAGTTCGTGATGGACGCCAAGGGCTGGTTCGTCATACGGATCGACAGGGAGAGCGACCTGATCGTCGCCACCCATTATCAAGAAGGTGACAGACCAGATGTGGCCGTGAAGGGTAGGGTGGCACGGGAGATATACCAGACCATCCTCAGGAGAGGGCTCGTGGGAAAATACGATCACGCGGCCTACCTGGGGAAGGAGCTTGCGAAGGCCGAGCTGGCCCTCCGACTTGGCAGGTCCTACATCCAGGACGGGGACCTGTTCTAGCCCCGGTTCTCCTGCTTGTAGTGGACGTAGCCCTCCATGATCGTGTCGATGTCGACGTACTCTCCCACTATCTTCTGGGTGAGCTGGATCTTCTTCGTTGATGTGAGCTTAGGCACTATCCTGCCGTTGAGTATGTCGAGCTTCGTCACTGTCGTGTAGGTGTCGAAGGAGACGAGCAACACCGGGATGCTCTTCACCTCCGCCGTTGAGAGCACCCTCACGGATGGGTAGATGTTTCCCGTGAGTATGATGGCGCTGGGCTTGGTCTCGAGGGCTGTCAGGATGAGGTCTGTCCTGTCCCCTCCAGTGATGAAGGCTCGCCCCACGCTGCGCCTAAGCCAGCTCATGGCAGACTCTGGGGACATGGCCCCGACAAGGAAGTTATCGACGAGGGTCTCCATCCTCTCCCTGCCCGCCAGGACCTCGGCCTCCAGAACGTCGACGACGTCCTGAACCGTCGGGAGGGTGAGCTCCCTCTGGTCTGGGACAACCCCGATAACTTTCAGGTTGCACCTCTCTAGAACGGGGGAGACGACGCCTCTCATCCTCTCAAGCTGCTGGATGGGGACGAAGTTGAGTACGATGCCCAGCATCTTCCCACCCTTCAGCTCGATGAACTCCTTGTAGAGTATTGCCCTCTCGGCGACGGCGTCCTCGTTCCCCTTGACGGAGAACAGGACCTTGGCGTCGAACTCCTTGGCGAGCCTTGGCATGCTGAGGCCACAGCAGACGAGGTACTCCGGTCGGGCCGCGGACTCGATGAGGAGGACGTCCTTCCCTTCCTTCACCTTCTCGTAAACGCGCTTTATCTCCCCAAGGGCATCGCTGCAGTCTTGGGGGAGCTGGTCGAGGTAGCGGTTCCCGAGGACCACGGGGCAGATTTCGTCCAATGACTCCGTGAGGGCCATGACCTCCTTCATCAGGATCACGTCATCGTCCCTCAGCTTTCCGTCGACCGTCTTATGCCCCTGACCGACGGGCTTGAAGTAGCCGACGCTCAGGCCCATCTCCTGGAACCTGCCGAAGAGGCCCAGGCAGAGGGCTGTCTTTCCGCTGAACTCGGTTCCCGACACGTAGATCGAGTATACCATCTTTATACCATCCTCAATCCTTGGTTAAAGTAATTTTCACGTCGAGGGCGATGCACCCCTCACCCTCGGGGTAAACGAAGACGGGGTTTATGTCCATCTCGACGATCTGGGGGAAATCCCATACTAGTTGGCCGACCCTGAGGATCGTGTTCTTCAGGGCCTCGACGTCGGAGGGCGCCTCCCCCCTGATACCCTTGAGCAGAGTATATGCCCTCGTCTCCTCCATCATGCTCTGGGCCTCGTAGTCGGAGAGCGGTGCGAGGCGGAAGGAGACGTCCTTCAGGAAGTTGACGTAGATGCCGCCCAGGCCGAACATCACCAGCGGTCCAAACTGGACGTCCCTGCTCATCCCTATGATCAGCTCCCTCCCCTGGGGCACCATGTGGGCTACCGAGACGCCATAGATGTTCGCTTGCGGCATGAACTTGGTTACGCTGGTCATGATGCTCTCGTAGGCCGATCTGGCCTCCTCCGCCGAGAGGAGGTTGAGGGCGACGCCCCCGATATCCGTCTTGTGGAGGATCTCGGGGGACACGATCTTGAGGACGACCGGATAACCCATTTCATCAGCGTACTTCGCTGCTTCATTCGCCGAGTTCGCCAGCCTGTTGAACGTGGACTTTATACCGTAAGCCCCCATCACATCGGCGGCCTCGCTGGAGAGGAGGACGACCCTGCCGTCCTTCCTGACCGCGTCGAGAATACTCGTGACCTTGTCCGGGTCGATGTCCTTGAACCTCACAGGGGAGTGCTCCGGCTCCTTCATGAATCGGGCGTACTGGTACATAGCCGAGATGGTCTTTATAGCCTTCTCGGGGAAGTCGAAGCACGGGATGCCGTTGTCTTGGAGGTACTCGGTAGCTTCCTCGACGCTCCCACCACCCATGAAGACTGCGACGACGGGCTTTTCCCCCCGCCTACCGTGTATCTCGACGATGCTCTTCGCGGTCTCCAGGCTCTCAGTCATCGCTTGGGGCGTGAGCAGAACGGCGACGGCGTTCACGTGGTCGTCCCTCAGCACCTCGTCTATAGCGAAGCTGTACCTATCGGCCATAGCGTCCCCGAGGACGTCTATAGGGTTGCCCAGCGAGGCGGCGGCCGGCAGCTTCTCCATCAGCCTGCCCCTGATCTCGCTGCTCAGGCTCGTCAGCCTGATCCCCAGCTTCTCGCTCAGGTCCGTGGCCAGGATGCCCGGACCTCCCGCGTTGGTGACTATGGCGAGGCCCTCTCCTGGGGGCAGCGGCTGTTCCGTGAAGGCTATGGCGTAGTTGAAGAGCTCCTCGACGCTGTCGGCCATGATGACCCTCGCCTTCTCGAAGGCGGTCTTGTATGCGACGAAGCTACCGACGAGGGCTCCCGTGTGGCTGCCCGCAGCCCGGGCGCCGGCTGTTGATGTCCCGCCCTTCAGCACGATTATCGGCTTCTTCGTAACGACCTCTGAGGCGGTGTCCAGGAACTGCCTTCCCCTCTCTATTGACTCAAGGTAGAGGAGGATTACCTTGACGTCCTCGTCCTCCCCCATCGCCTCGATGAAGTCGATCTCGTCAAGGTCCGCCTTGTTGCCGAGGCTGATGAAGCTATGGAAGCCGATGTCCTCCTTTATCACCCAGTCTAGGACGGCGGTCCCCAGGGCGCCGCTCTGGGAGATGAAACCTATCCTCCCCTCCTTAGGCATAGCGGAGGCGAAGCTGATGTTGATTTTGTTTGCCGAGTTGATGAGGCCCAGGCAGTTCGGCCCCTGGATGCGCATACCGTACTTCTTGCCCACCTCAACTAGCTTCCTCTCCAGCATCGCCCCCTCGTGGCCGGTCTCCTTGAAGCCCGCCGAGATGACGACCAGAGCCTTGACGCCCTTCTGACCGCACTCCTCGACCGTCTGGAGGACATAGGCTGCGGGAATCGCTATGACCGCGAGGTCGATGTCGAAGGGAACATCGAGCACAGATGGGTAGCACTCAAGCCCCAGTATCTCCTCCGCCCTGGGGTTGATGGGGACGACCTTGCCTGAATATCCGGAGTCGATCATGTTTTTCGTTAGGATATGCCCGACCTTCCCCGGCGTCCTAGAGGCGCCTATGACGGCCACGGAATCCGGACGAAAGATGGCGTCAAGCTTCATTCCTAACACCCCGGAACCATGATTCCCATTAGTGTGAAGGGGCCTCCATAAAAAGATTCAGCTTATAGAATAAAAACACAATTTTTCCCCTGTTAAGCCATTTCTACGTTGACAACATGAGGCCCATATCCTCGTAACGGCGTAAGCTCAGTATAAGCCGTCGCCAAAAGGGTCTGATGAACTAACCTCCCTAATTTTGTAGGAGGGTTATGCGTGTGTTTTAAACCATGATCCAACTACTACTACTGGGAATGTTAAAGTTGGACGTTGATAGAGACATTGAGAGGATCCGCGAGGACTTCCCCATATTGAAGCACAAGACCTGGTTCGCGACAGCAGGCCACGGGCCTCTTCTATATCCCGTCTGGGAGGCTGTCAAGGCATGCTGGGGGTTCACGCAGCATGACGCGAGGGCAGACCCGCCGGATGTGAAGGCTGAGGCAACGAGACTACTCAAGGCAGATCCCGAGGAGATCTGCTGGATAAACCGGGTCTCCCAGGGCTTGAACATCGTCAGTAGCATGATAGACCTTAAGAAGGGGGAGAACGTGGTCACCACCGACCTCGCCTACCCGTCGAACGTGTTCGTCTGGTTCCCCTTCAGGGAGAAGGGCGTTGAGATTAAGCTCGTTAGGAATCGCGGTGGCCAGATCATGGAGTCCGACTTCGAGAAGGTCGTCGACGACGATACCAAGGTGGTGAGCATCAGCAGCACCGAGTGGGTTGGCGGGACCACCTACGACCTCAAGGAGCTTGCCAGAATAGCCCATGACCATGGGGCCCTCCTGGTGGTGGACTCCTATCAGGCCGTCGGGGCCGTCGACATCGACTGCCACGCAACGGACATAGACTTCATGGTAACCGGCTCAGGGAAGTGGCTCTGCTGCCCAACGTCTTCCGGTATCTTCTACATCAGGAAGGACCACATAGACGAGTTCGACCCCGCCTACCGCCTCTACGGCCACGTCGAGGAGGCGTTCAGGGACGGGGCGTCATGGGTGAGACCTCCCCACGACAATATAGCGACCTACGACAAGCCCCTAGTGGCGACGGCGGCGAAGTTCGACAGGGGCTGCGTGGGCAGGGCGGACCTCTGGGGCCTCCACGCGGCTCTGAAGTACTTCAACGACTTGGGCATAGGGAACATCGAGCGGAGGAACAGGCGCCTCAGTGGCTACCTCATCGACGGCCTCGTGGACCAGGGCTGCAACGTCCTGACCCCCAAGGAGCCCGAGAGGAGGGCAGGCCTCGTCGCATACTCTGCCGGGAGCCCCGAGGTGGACAAGAGGATCAACGACGGCCTGGAGGCGAGGAACGTCCTCGTCTACCTGAGGTACTCAGGGGGCGTCGGCGGGATACGGGCAGCGACCCATTTCTTCAACACCGAGGTCGAGATAGACAAGCTCCTGAGTCTCCAGAAGAAACTGATGAAATAACCTCCCACTCTTTTTTTCAATGTCGGTGGCGAGGTCACGTTTTTATATGGTCTCAGTAGATCATGAGTGATATTCCATGAGTAGGAGACCTAAGATATTTGGGCACCTGTTGGCAGAAGTGATAAGGAAAGACAGGTGTGTCAAATGCGGTACCTGCGTAGCAGTCTGCCCCGTGGACGCCATAGCCATCGAGGAAGGAGCGCCCAAGCTCGTAGGGACATGCATAGCCTGCGGAATGTGCTACGCCAACTGTCCGGAGGCCATTTTCAATGAAGAAGAGATAGAGAATGAGGTATTCGGTCGTACCAGGACCAAGGAGGAGGCTGATCTCGGCGTACACACCGCCATCTACGCCGTCAGAGCAAATGACGAGGAAATACTGAATAGCTGCCAGGATGGGGGTGCCGTCTCGGCCCTCCTCACCCAGTTCCTCTCGGACGGCGGGGACGGCGTGGTGGTCACGGGCCTTGAGGAAAAAGGTTCATGGGTGCCCAAGCCCGTGGTGGCCGGCACGAAGAAAGAGGTTCTGGACTCGGCGGGCACGAAGTACACGTCGAGCCCCACGCTGGTCGGTGTCACATCAGCCGTCAAGGAGTATAAGAAGGGTAAGATAGCAGTAGTGGGCACCCCGTGCCAGATAAGGGGCCTCAGGATGATTGAGACCGGCGACCTCTCGGAGGCCAATATCAGCGGCGCCGTCGACCTCAAGGTGGGATTGTTCTGCATGGAGACCTTCGACCAGGGCAGCTTTATGGAGTACCTGGAGAATGAGGGCGTCGACGCCTCAAAGGTGGACAAGTTCGAGATCAAGAGCGGAAAGTTCATCGCCAACCAGAAGGGGAAGGAGGTCTACAGCGTCAAGCTCAGTAAGGTCAAGGAGCTGGTAAGGCCCTGCTGCCACGAGTGCGGCGACTTCTCCTCGGAGTTCTCGGATATCTCCGTCGGCAACGTCGGATCCCCCGATGGGTGGTCGACCGTTGTGGTGAGGACCAAGAGGGGGGAGGAAGCACTGATGTCCGCGGAGAAGTCGGGCCTAGTCGAGGTCAAGCCAATCGAGGAGGGGAAGGCCGGTTTGGGCTTGGTCACAAGACTCGCCAAGAAGAAGAGGAAGGACGCCCAGAAGGTCTTGGAGAAGCAGGAATAGGACACAGACCCTACCCTTTTTTCCACCCATTTTATAACTGTGATCCCGTTAGGGTGCTCCTAGTAGGTTGCCAATTCACCGGTACTCACAACTTGTGACCACTGAAGGTGAGTACAGTAGTTGAGTCGCCCTTATAACCGGTCTTGTGGCTTCCCGTCCTGGTTGGGAAGATGGCTGATGTAGAACTCTCGGACAAGAACCGTGACAGACTGCTGGCTGTCCAGAAGGTGATGAGTGTAGAGGAAGGCGAGGAGGCCGACCTCGATACCGCCCTGACCCGGATACTGGATTTCTACAGAGTGTTCGTCCCCTACAACTGAGGCGGTGACGACGTGGACTTCAGATCAATAGTGCCCGATGAGCTGCCGACCCCAGCCAGGCTCTTCCTGTGGGGTGCGGTTTTCAACGGGCTCGGCAACGGCATCTTCAACGTGATCCTGCAGCTATATCTGACATCCCTGGGCTTCACGAGCTCGAACCTCGGCTCGGTATTCATGATGAACGCGATAGGCGCGGCCATTCTTACGGTCCCCATGGGGGTACTGGCAGACCGCTACGGCAAGAAGAGGATCATGCTCGCCGGCGCGTTGGCTGTCGCCCTGTCGGTTATCCTGATCCTGACGTCGAAGAGCGTTCTCATGTTCCAGCTGGGCTTCCTGTTGATAGGCGTGTCTAACGCTACCGGGGTGATAATCAGCCCCCTCTACTCATCCTTCTTCGAGAAGGATGATCTCGACAAGGCCTTCGGGCTCTACGGGGCCCTCAACATCGCCACAGTGTCCCTGGGAAGCCTCATGGGCTTTATCCCGCCTTACCTTGTTGACAGCTACGGCTTCAACCTTCAGTCCTCGTACTGGTTGTTACTATCCTTGGGAGCGGCCCTCTTCCTATCCCAGTTCGTGTTCTACATGTCCTCCATGAGGGGGATGAGGGAGCCCGTGAAGGGTGAGGGGCCGAAGTTCATGCTCCAATCCAGGGGCCTAGTCGCTAAGTTCTGTATCATCAGCATACTGAGTTCTCTCTCCTACGGCGTCTTCTTCAGCCTCTTCCCGTATTACGTGAACAAGAAGTTTGGCATAGAGTCAGACGCCCTGGGGGCCCTCTTCTTCACGTCCAACCTGGTTGCGGCCGGGGCGATGGCGGCGTCTTCGAGGATATCTAAGAGGTACGGGACGCTGACCACGATGGTCCTGTCGATGGGCCTGGCCGCACCCTTCTATCTCCTCACGCCCTTGGCTCCGTCATATCTGGCTCTCTCCATCCTCTACGTTGGCCGGGTGGGCATCAGGGTGATAGCCGATCCGCTTCTCAACTCGGTCTTTATGAAGAATATCGGCGACGACGAGAAGTCGACCGCAAACAGCATCAGGATGATGGCGATGCAGGGAGCGAACGTTGTAGGTCCGTGGGCTGGCGGGCAATTAATGGACAGGACCTCCATGGAGCTGCCAGCATACGTTGGCGGAGGGCTCTACGCGGCTCTCGCCGTCTTCACCCTGGTGCTCCTGAGGGACACTGGACCTGGCACCGAGATGAAGGCAGTGTTAACCGTAAAAGCGGGCTTTGACGAACCTGCCAAAGGCGGCTCGAAGCTTAGCCCCCTCGTCCCGAATGTCCCGGCGAAGGACTGAAGGAGCAAACAAGGGGTCCCTTGACCAATATCCGGAGTGGCTGTGGGCGGCCTATATCTCGTAGGCTATGACGCGGCCCGATTCGGGGTCTATCTGGAACTTGAAGTGCAGGTACTCCTTGCCGAACCACCCCTTCTTGACGGCCACGTCTCCTTCCACCTCCCAGATGTCCCTCTGGGCGCCGGTGGAGTACCACGCCTTAGTGAAGGAGACGTCCTTGATCTTGTTCGCTCCGAACTGGGCGACAAGGTACCGCCTGGCGGAGGCTTGAGCGCTGCCAGCGTCCTCAATCCTGATCCCGGACAAATCCCCGACCGAGAGTCATTTGGCGCTCCGGATATTTGAACCCCGTGGTCAGGCATCACTCAGGCCAACTTTTCCGTGTGCTAACAAGCTCGAAAGATGTTCGATAAGCACCGTCCTAGACGCTGTCTACTACCTGAAAAACGAGATAAATGCTTTCAAAATGAATAAAGTTTAAATCTTATTTCATAATCACCTTATCGGATTAGACAGCACACGCGTCGATTAGGAGTTAAGCCACTTTGGTCGAAGGAAAACTGTGCTTCTCTAAATGCCGCGATTTTAACTGCACTAAGAGAGCGCTTAGCTTCAGACAGGGTCAAGCTTGGTGTGAGTGGACCAACGAGCCCTGCGAGCCCAAGAACTGCAGCTACGCCATGTGTCGGAGGAGGCAGCTCCTCGAAAATGGCGTATGCGGGAATACGATCAAGAGGAAGACCCAAGAGGACACCAGGCCCGAGGACTTCATTGATGAGGAGATCAGGGTCAGGGGCAAGCTCATGCGCAAGACAGGCGAGAGAACTATATTCTAGCGGCTTTGAGAAAAAACGGTTATATAAGAAGCTCATTCAACTCTCCAACACATGAGCCCAGATCTGAGAGCGGAGCTTATACCCCTTATACCAGAGGACAGGCTTAACATGGTCCCGCGGTCATTCGACATAATAGGGTCGAAGAGCAGATCTGTGGCCATCATCGAGGTACCGGAGACTTTGGAGTGCTACGCTGAGGCCATCGCCGAGGCCGTGATGAGGGTACACAAGAACGTGTCCAGCGTACTGGCAAAGGAGTCGGAGAGGACCGGCGAGTACAGGACCAGGGATCTGAGGCTCCTCGCCGGAGACCCTGACACCGAGGTTCTCCACAGGGAGTACGGCTGCATCCTCAGGCTAGACCCGAGGACAGTCTACTTCTCCCCTAGGGAGGGAAACGAGAGGGAGCAAGTAGCCAGGGCCGTGGATGAAGGGGATGACGTCCTCGTGATGTTCAGCGGCGTCGGCCCTCTCCCCATCCGGATTGCCAAGATGAAACGGAGAGCACGGGCCACAGCTATAGAACTGAACCCGCACGCTCACAACTACTGCGTCGAGAACATTCACCTAAACGGCGTCGCAGACCGGGTCGAAGCCATACAGGGGGACGTCCGGGAAACCTGTCCCAGGATTGGCAAGGTCTACGACAGGGTGCTTATGCCCCTTCCCCGGGGCGCCCACAAGTTTCTCGACGTCGCCGTCCCGATGCTGGTGGACGGCGGGACCCTACACTTCTACCACTGGGCCAGAGAAGAGGATCTCTTTACAGAGGCCCAGGGGCTGGTCGAGAGGGCTCTACGCGAGTTCGGGAAAAGGGGCGAGTTCACGGACCGGGTCAGGGTCTCCCAGTACAGCCCTCGCGTCTGGAAGATACGGCTCGACGTGCGGGTCTGCTCTGACTGATACCTCAATTGGATATGTAGATGTGGCTCCTCGAGATCATGTCGATCTCCTTGCCGCAGTCTGGGCAGAACTGGCCGAGGTAGCTGATACGTGTCCCGCAGAACCTGCAGTACTTCACTGCGGGCGCCTGCCTCCTAGTGAGTTTGACCCCGCAGAATGGGCAGTAACTTGACTCGAAGGGGAGGTGGCGACCGCACCGGTTGCACATCTTCTCGTATCCAGTCAGTGGAGGCTCGATGAAGCTTGTGGGAGTGACGGAGAGAGGGGCATTAACCTTCATCTCGGATCTTCCCGGGAATGATCCGAAGATCCCTCCCAGGACCACGCCTGTGAGGGCTCCCGGCACGACTGTGAGGGTAGCTAGGTAGACCACATTGCCCAGTAGGGGATTGGGGACTGTACCCTGGATGACGTTGGTGATAGTTCCCCGGATGGCCTTCGAGATGTCCTGATAGATGAGTGTGAAGACGATTGAGGCGGCGACCATGGCGACCATCGCCCTCCTGTTGTCGACGGCGATGAACTCTGAGACTAAGCTGGCTACTATGGCGGTTATCAGGGTCGAGGCGATCCATATCCAAGTTGGCGGAGCGACGTTGAGTGATACGAAGGGTAGGAGAGTATCTGCCACTGCGACGATGATGGTTACGAGGAGGAGGGTGAAGGGTACTGACCATAGTATCGGGGGATCCCTTGCACTCTTCACCATGGTGACCATAACGGATGGGGTCTCCTAGCTAACCGGGAGTATCAGATACTACCAAGGCTGTTAGAATTACCCTATAAAATTTGTATATAAAAATAAATAAAGTGCTTATATTAACACACATCATTCACATTAAATTTTTACTGAAAGGTAGCATATTAACCTAAAGTATTAAAAAACATGTAAGTATGACATAATTTTTAACTTAATATGTAAAATAAGTCCCACCCTTAGATATATTTATAAACTAAATACCTCTCCTGCGGCTCCCTCACCCCTCTTTTTCTCCTCCTCTTTGAGGTTGTCTACCTCCTCGGTTTCGACAACAAGGGGTTCCTCGAAGGGGATGGGCGGAGGGGTGGTTGCCATCGTATAGCCTATCCACGCTATAATCAGGAGCATCACGTAGACAGCCAGGATGACTGGCAGCCTGTAGGCCCATTCGCTCATACCGGGAGAGATCCAGCTCGTGACCGCCGGCCCAAGGATGGGCGCGAAGGCCCAGACGAAATATCCCAGCATTATGGCAAGGCTGAAGACGACGATCAGAGAGCCAAGGGTTTTATCGTCCATTTTAACACCTCAATCATACTTCCCATGGGGTACATATTAGAATTTTACCTATTTTACGGAAGTGTCACACTTGGGGGACTGAGACTGGAATCTCCTCATGCCCAGATGCTCTCAAGTTTGGCGTGGATCCTTCGCCTCTTGTTCTCGTACTCCGAGTAGGTTATCTCGCCTACCTTGTACCTGACCTCGAGGGTGTTGAGCTCGTCCTGCAACTCCTTCTCCATCTCCCTCCTGCTCCCCACAGCCCTCTCGAATACGTCCATGATCGACAGGAGGTCTTCCTTGATCCTGCCGCTCAGTTCGTCGCCTATCCTCGCGCTTCCTTCCCTGTCCTCCAGGGCTCTGAGGCATTCTCTTACCGTCGTCAGAAGGTCGAACAGCTCCTTGGGGCTTATCTCCGTGAAGACCTCGAGCTGGGACATCTTGACCTCAAGCTCCGATGTCTCTTGGATCAGCCTCTCGATCCTCTCCTCCAGGGGGGGAGCCTGGCCCAGTAGCTGGCTCCCAGGTATCTGGCCCACTTCGGTCCGCACCCTCAGCTCCTCGTGCTCCCGTTTGGCTTCCTGCAGCTCTGACATCCTTTCCTCGTACTGGCTCCTATAGGAGGAGAGCCTCTCCTCCCTCATCCTGCTGAGCCTGTCTATCACATCCATGTAGTCTTCGTAGATCTTGGTGAAGACAGTCTCGGAGACCCTGCCGTTAACGAGCATCTCGCAGAGCTTTATCCTCCAGATCTGGTGCTGCCTCAGATCCTCAAGCATCTGGGTGATCTCTGGGTCGAGATCGCCCTTCGCCTTTGGTTGGGCTGCTTCCTGCCGGTGTAGCTCCGGGGCTAGGGAGATCTGCTCGTTGAGGAACATGAAGGTCGGGGGCAGCTTCGGCCCCTCCCTCGACGCCGGTTCATCTACGGTCTTGTGCTCGGGCTTGGCTCCTCCTTCGGATAGCGAGGCCCCGCAGTAGATGCAGTACATCGTCCGGGGGACCTCCCTGCCACATCTCGTGCAGGTTACGAATTCGTTCTCCATTAGCCAGCCCCTTATAGAGCCTGTTTGAGAATCGATCTAAGAAAACATAACGATTTCGGGTAACCTAGGATATCACCAGAGTTGATTCAAGAATTTGATCGACACGCTTTTATTATTCCAATACGAATATTTTTAGCATTGATCCCCTCGATTTACCATTAAAACGTGGATAATTCTTATAAATAAGCTCTCTTATTTCATCTAAGATTCCTGACAGGAATAATGGTTTAGGAAGGACCGAAACGAATGGACAATCTAATTGTCGATAGCCTCAGACTGCGGACCATGGACGAGCAGGCCATGGAGGTGACGGAGCGTAAGGGCCTCGGCCACCCAGATTCCATCTGCGACGCCATCATGAACCAGGTCTCCGTAGAACTATCCAAGGAGTACCTTAAGAGGTTCGACACGATACTCCACCACAACCTCGACAAAGGCCTCGTCGGGGCGGGGGGTTCCGAGGTCGCCTTCGGCGGTGGCAGGATCACCGCGCCCATGCTCATCGTCTACGGCGACAGGGCGACTTTCGACGTCGGGGACGAGCACGTGCCTGTCTTCGAGATCGCCAAGAGGAGCACAAAGGAGTGGATGAAGAAGAACCTGCGCTTCGTCGACCCCGACGAGCACATCAAGTACCAGAGCGTCATCAAGCCCGGCGCCGCATCCCTCCAGGACATCTTCATGAGGAGGGGCAAGTACCTGGGAGCCAACGACACCTCGGCGGCAGTCGGCTACGCGCCCTACAGCCGGATGGAGCGGCTCATCCTCGACCTCGAGGGCCACCTCAACTCCCCCGGCTTCAAGAGGGACTACCCCGAGTCCGGGGAGGACATCAAGATCATGGGCTTCAGGCAGGGGTCGAGGCTTACCCTGACGGTGGCAATGGCATTCGTCGACAGGTTCGTCGAGAGCGAGGCAGACTACTTCAGGAAGAAGTCCGAGATACACGACGCCATCAAGGGCTTCCTCGACTCAAACTACGGTTTCGAGGATGTGAACGTCAACCTCAACGCCTTGGACGCCAGGGAGCGGGGGATCGGCGGCCTCTACCTGACTGTCCTGGGGACCTCGGCGGACACCGGGGACTCGGGCCAGGTGGGGCGCGGGAACAACGTCGTGGGGGTGATACCGCTGAACAGGCCGATGTCCTCTGAGGCCGCGGCCGGGAAGAACCCTGTGAGCCACGTCGGGAAGATATACAACCTCCTCAGCTACCGTCTTGCGAGGGACGTCTGCGGCTCCGTCAGCGGGGTCAAGGAGGCGTACATCTGGCTCGTCAGCAAGATAGGGCAGCCCATAAACGAGCCCGACGTCTGCTCGGCCCAGGTCATCCTCGAGGACGGGGTGGGGCTGAGGGAGGTGTCGCCCCAGATAGAGGAGGTCATATCGGCAGAGTTCGACCGCCTCGACGAGTTCTGCATGGACCTCGCCCTGGGAAAGATCAAGATCTGCTAAGGGGTGGCATATGCTCGAGACCTACGACGTCGGCAGCATCCCACTGAGGGTGGATGGGTCGGTCATCCGGGAGGGCGCCAAGAGGTCCCAGACCCTACTCTCCCTGGTCGGAATGCCGGACGAGGCCACCAGCACCTTCGAGGAGGAGGTGGTCAGCTGCTTCGTGGACAAGCTCAGGGCCGGCCTGGACGTCCCCAACTACCCCCAATTCAGGGACATGAACGAGATGTTCTACGAGGAGCTCAGGGGGGTCGAGAAGTCCGAAGGAGGCTACGTCGCGCAGGGAACCCTCTCAGCGAGGCCAGGGTCGGGGATAGCGGAGGTCGAGGTCCTCAGGCGGAACCTCTCGAGGATCAGGGACGAGGCCGGCGTCGACCGCGTCAGGGTCAAGGCCTGCGTAACGGGCCCCTACACCCTCGCATCGTTCTTCCAGGCGAGGAGCCCTAAGCTCTTCTCGGACCTCGGCCATGCGCTGGGCGAGATAGTCTCGAGGTCAGTGTTCGACACGAGGCGCGGGGAGCTGAGCCTCCTGTGCATCGACGAGCCCGTCCTGGGGTTCCTCAACGACCCGATGCTCGACTACGGGGCTGAGGGCAGGGAGGCCCTCAGGGGGGCGTGGGACGAGATCTGCCGGGCGGCCACGTCCCGGGGGGTCGAGACGATCATGCACCTCCACGACACGTCGGAGGACGTCTACTGGGAGGTGGAGCACCTGACGGTGGTCGAGTCCCACGTGGAGGACCCCCTCTACTCCCAGGAGGCGACGGAGAGGCGGCTGGAGGAGACCGACAAGCGCCTGAAGGCGAGCGTCGCCGTGACGATATTCGACACCCTCCTGGAGAACCACCTGAGGGGGCGGGGGGTCGTGGACGACGTGCAGCAGGCGGTCGGGGAGACATGGACGGATATCAGGCACGGGCGCGTCGACCCATTCACCTTCCTCGAGGACCCTGGGGTCTTCGAGAAGAGGCTCGCCCGGGTCGTGGAGCGGTTCGGCGAGGAGAGGGTGCCATACGCGGGCCCGGAGTGTGGCTTTGGGAGCTGGCCTACATACGAGACGGCGATGGAGTGCCTCAGCAAAACCTCGGGGGCAGTCAGGGCGTTCCGAGGCTCGTCAGAATAGGGACATCACGGCCTCGCTGAAGCCTTTCCCGTCGGGTTCCTCGGTCACTAGGTCAGCGACTGCCTTCAGGTCATCGCTCGCGTCGGCGTCGGCGACGGCGACACCGTGGCCAGCGGCCTCAAGGAGCTCCAGGTCGACCTGGCTGTCGCCTATCGCGACTACCTGCCGGGTCTCTATACCCATCATCTCCGCTGCGGCCTGTAGGCCCCTCCCCTTGTCGACCGTAGCTGGGAGGACGTGATAGTAGAAGCCGCTGTCCAGCAGCTTGAGGGACGGGTAGCCCTCGAGGATTTTCCGGATGTCTACCGGGGGTATGGTCCTCTCCAGGGCGACGTCGACGATGTTATAGGCGTTGGTCCACGCCTCCTCAGCCAGGCCTCCGTGGGCCTCCTTGAGGGCCGCCAGGAACCTGAGCCCATCCCCCCGGTCGCCGAGGATGCGTGCCTCGCCCTTGTGCTCAACGTGGCCCCCGTTCTCGCAGACGACGGCTCCCGTGCACCCGATGTACTCCCTGAGGATGTTGAGTATTGGGAAGGGCCTGGCTGAAGCCAGGATGACTGGTACACCCATGTCCTCCAGGTGCCTGATCGCTTGGATCGCCTCTACGGATATCCCAGCCCCTTTGCTCGTGATGGTGCCGTCGACGTCCGTGGCGAGTGCCTTGAGCTCCATCTCCGACCGGCAGAGGTAGGGACGCGGCCCTATTTATCGTCTGCGAGCCCCTGGTGGTCGCACACCGTGTCCAGGGGGCACTCCCCGCACCTTGAGCCCCTGGTCCTGCAGTACTCCTTCCCCAGCTTGAAGAATGCGTGATCCAGGAAGCCGTACCTGTCCGGGGTGCACAGCGCCTCCAGCTGCTCCCTGGTCTCCTCCTGGCTCGCCCGCCGGCCTACCAAGCCCAGCCTCTTGGCTACCGTGGCGACGTGGACGTCGACGGGTATCCCGGGCCTCCCGTAGGCGTAGCTCAGGACTATGTCGGCGGTCTTCGGCCCGACGCCTGGGAGGGAGATGAGCTGGCCCCTGTCCTCCGGGACCCTGCCTTCGAAGCGGGTGTTCAGCTCCAGGCAGATCGCCCTGATGTTCCTCGCCTTCTGGTTGTAGAAGCCCGAGCACCTTATCCTGCCCCTGAGCTCCTCGGGGCTCATGCCGATGATGGCGTCAGGGTCGTCCGCAGCCTCGAAGAGGTTCGCCGCCGCCCTGCTGGAGTTCTCCTCCCTCGTCCTGTGGGAGAGGACGCAGCCGATGAGGGTCCTGAACGGGTCCCTGAGCTCCTCGGGGGGCCCGCAGTCGCTCCCGTAGTGGTCCTCAAGCAGCTCGAGAACCCGGCGCATCCTCTGCTCACCGCTCATTGTCGTCACGGCTGGTACCCTATGTGCGTCTCCCTCAACTTCTCGAATCGCTCCGACAGGTAGCCCGGGAGGGACCTCCCGGTCCTCCTGGCTGCGGCCTCGAGGGCCTTGCTGACCCCGGTGGAGTACTGGACGGCCTTCTTGCGCCTGTACGCGACCTCGTCCGGGAGGCCCAGCCTCTCGGCCAGGGCTCTGAGCACCTTCTTCCTGGGCTCCCCTGGGTCCGATGGCAGCTTGAGCTCGACGGGGATGGAGAGGCCCAGCCGGATCACCCCGGGGTCGGCGTAGGGGAGCCTCAGCTCGACTCCCAGGTCGGCGCAGACCTTGTGGTCCCTATCGTAGTTGACGGAGTGGGCGCCGGCCACGTCCCTGAACAGCGTCCTCCTGACGGCCCCGCCCGCCTCCGCGTACTCCCGGACGTGCCTGTGGTATCCGCCGAACAGCTCGTCGCTCCCGTTGCCGGAGAAGATGACCCTGCACCCCGTCTCGACGGCGCATCTCGCGGTCCAGTGGAGGGGCAGGGCGATCCCCGCCTTCATGGGGTCCGGCTCCTCGATGCTCCAGAGGACGGCGTCGAGGTCCCTATCGACATCCTCGGGGGTGAAGGACTCGAGCCTGAGGGGGAGGTCCAGGCTGTCGGCGGCGAGCTCGGCCGCCTCGAACTCCGCGGAGCCCTCCAGTCCGACGCATACGAGGTCGACCTCCGCCCCCGTCCGGCTCATGTAGTGGGCGAGGATCGTGCTGTCGATGCCGCCTGAGAAGCCCAGGGAGACCCTGAAGAGGCCCTTGCACCTGTCCTCGACGGCCTCGGCGAGGCTCGTGTCCAGATCGTCGACGGCCTCCTCCATGGTCATCTCCCTGGGGTCGGTGTCTTCCAGGGTCTTGACCCGTTCGAGCCTCACCCCTTCCTCGCTGATCTCCACGAGGTGGCCCGGCGGCATCGTGCTCGCCTCCAGGCCCGCCGTCCACAGGGCCTTCCTGTTGGAGGTTATCCCGTAGGCGTGGTCGCCCTCGCCCAGATACAGGGGGATGGTGCCGACCGGGTCCCTGGCGCAGAGGATCCTCCCATGATCCAGGGCGACCACCGAGAAGCCGCCCCTGCAGTGGCGGAGCAGGCGTCTGATCCCGTCCGCCGGGTTCCTTCCCATGATGTCGGCCGCGTGGTGTGGGTCCGAGGGGGAGGGATTGCCCCAGATCCTGCCCTCGAAGGCCATGGCGTAGCCGTGCTGGCTCAGGGGCTGGGGAGGATCGCTGGGCCTGGCCTTCACCTGCAGGTGTCCCAGCATCGCCGCTGATGGGGATGCCTGCAGCTCCTCGTTGGGCGCCTTCACGATCACCCCGTCGCGGAGGGCTATTCCCTTGGCGTCGGCCCTGGCCGGGGAGGTGGCGTCTAGCATCCTTAGCAGTCGGGGGGCTATGTCTCCTCCGTCTCGGCTTAGCAGTGCGGTGATGTGGCCCATCCATCATCTATGGGGGTCGGGGGGATTTCTGGTTATCGTCTGTCGTGTGCCCTCAGCCCTGGTATGCCTTAGCTTCGTCGAGGATGGCGTTGACCTGGTCCTCTGTGAGCCGGGCGGCGTGGAGGAAGCTGCCCTTGCGGGGGTCGTCGGCGAGAAACGTGTCCTTTATGGGGTAGGGATTCTCGAACCTGTTTAGGGCCTTGAATGTGAGGGCGCACTTCCAGTTGTTCTCCCTGCAGTATGCCTCCTCCTCGGGAGGGAGCTCCCAGAGGAACTCGACCTTCCCGACGACGCCGTAGCCGATGAAGGAGTCCCCGACGTCGGTCTTCTTCGCGAGGAGGATAGCAGTTTCCCTCCTCCAGTTCCTTATGACCCCGGAGTAGTACTTCTTGAGTTCGTAGACTTGGTCGAGCCATTCGTCGGTGCTGATGCGGAGGATGTAGCCGTAGTTCTGCTCCTCTGACATGGTGTTTGAAAGTATGTCAGTTTCATATTAAACTATATGGTTGGAACGGCCGCTCAGTTTATGGTCGCTCGCTTGGTTTGGTGTGGTTCGCTCGAAGTTTCGCATTTTCTTTATGATAACGCTTTATGAATGAGGGTTTTTATTCTGTTATCTGAAGACAGGGACGGGTTCAAATGCAAATCAAAAGAATCCTGGCGCCTATAGATGGTTCTGAGCACGCGGAGAATGCGCTGTTCTACGCCGTGGATCTAGCGGAGAAGGTCGGTGCATCTGTTACGATACTGACCGTGGTCCCGGAGGTGGTTGCCGACCCTGATTGGATGAGGGACTACACGCTGAAGATGAAGGAGGAGGGTGAGAGGATCCTGTCAGACGCGCTGGAGAAGGCCAAAGGTCGGCAGGGCGTCTCGGTCACGACGGAGTTGAGGGAGGGCTACGTCGCCGAGGTGATACTTGAGGCCGCCAATAGCGGGGATCACGATATCATAGTCATAGGCCACAGGGGTCTGGGGGTCGTGAGGGGATTCCTGCTGGGAAGTGTGAGCAGAAAGGTCGTCGACCAGGCCAACATCCCGGTCCTGATAGTGAAGTAGCTGTGTTCCTGCGCCCGGTGGGACTTGAAAGCCCACATAGGACCAGCCCGGCGGGACTACTCCGACCAGACACCAGCCACGACGACACCGTGAAACCTTCAAGCCACCCATATGCTATTCAGTAGCTATCCAGTACCAAAACAACCCCAAAAGAACACCGAAAAACCCGCCAAACAAAGAAAAAACCGGAAAAACACCCCCAAATAAGACCCCCGAAGAACAGTGGGGAGGGGCACACCACCACGGGGAAGATGGTGCGGGGGGTGGGACTCGAACCCACGAAGGACTGATCCATCAGGACCTGAACCTGACCCCTTTGGCCACTCGGGGACCCCCGCCCCCGCAGCCTAATGCTCCTGGTGCTCCAGATGCTCCCTGTACGCAGCGGCGTCCATCAGCCTGGCCAGGTCGCCGTCCAGGTCCGAGGGCTTCAGCTTCGCGTACCAGCCGTCGCCGTAGGGCGACTCGTTCACCAGCTCGGGGCTGTCCAGCAGCTCCTCGTTCACCTCAACGAACTCACCGGACACCGGGCTGTTCATGTCGGACACGGCCTTAACCGATTCCAGGGCGCCCACGATGCCCATCCGCTCGGCGACGTCCCCGACCTCCGGCAGCTCCACGTAGACAATCTCGTGCAGCTGCTTCTGCGCGTAGTCCGTCACGCCTATAAGCACCGTGCCGTCGTCGAGAACCCTCGCCCACTCGTGCTCCTCGGTGTAGTGGAGCCCCTCCGGCACCTCATACTCCTCGCTCATCACGAATCCCTCTTCCAACCGTACACGGAATCATCATAGAAGGGGTGCGACTTAACAATCTTTCCCTCCGCCAGCCTCTTCCGTATCCTGATCATCACAGGCGTCCCAAGCTCGGAGAACCCCCTGGGCAAGTACCCCAGGGCGATGCCGTAGCCCAGACTCGGGGCGAGGCCGCCGCTCGTGACCTCCCCGATGACCTCCTCCCCCGAGCCGTCGAGGATCTCGTAGCCGTGCCTCGGGATCCCCCTGCCAACCATGCCGACGCCCACCTGGGTCCTCTCGACGCCCTCCTCCCTGATCCTGAGCAGGGCCTCGCGGCCGATGAAGCCGCCCTCCTTCTTGAACTTGACCACCCACCTGAGCTTCGCCTCAAGCGGGTTTATCCCCTCGTGGATGTCCTGACCCGACAGGTTCAGCCCTGCCTCCAGCCTAAGGCTGTCCCTCGCCCCAAGGCCGCAGGGCTTCGCCCCGGCCTCCACCAGTGCGCCCCAGACCTCAAGCGCCTTATCCGGACTCCTAACGGGGCAGTCCTTAACGTAGACCTCGAATCCATCCTCCCCCGTGTACCCCGTCCTGGTGACGAAGCACGGATAGCCGGCCACTGTGACGTCGGCGATCCCGAAGCGCCTCACCCCGGTCACGTCCTCATCGGTCACCTCATCCACCGTCTCAACCGCCTTCGGCCCCTGGACGGCCATCATCGCCATGTCGTCGGAGAGGTCGGTGAGCTCCACATCAAAGCCCCCCACATGCTCCTTAAACCAGGCGAAGTCCTTCTCCCTGGTCCCCGAATTGTAGACCACGAAGAACCTCTCAGGACCCAGCTTGTAGAGGATCAGGTCGTCGATGATCCCCGCCTCCTGGTTGAGCATGACGGTGTAGAGGCCGTCGAACTGCCCCAGCCTCGACATGTCGTTCGTCATCATCCAGTTGAGGAACTCCAGGGTATCCGGTCCCTCCGCCATCGACCTACCCATGTGGCTAGTGTCGAAGATGCCCACGGAATTCCTCACGGCGGCGTGCTCGGCCATGACGCCCTCGTACCAGACGGGCATCGCGAAGCCGCCGAAGTCGACAATGTTACCGTGCTCCTCATGGAACGCGTAGATATGCGTCTTCCTCAGGTCCAAATTTAAACCTCGGTAACCTAGGGAGACCCCCGAGGTTAAAACTGTTTTTTTCAGAGGTCCGTCAAGGCCCCCTACTCTACATCGGATTCATCGCAGGGGTATATGGACACGCTGTCCGTCTTAAAATTGAGCTTCCTGCCACATTTAGGACAGCGACCATCAAACTTCTTAAGGATATCCTGAGGGGACTTCAGTATGTCACCCTCGTATAGAACGTGGTCGCACTCCGAGCATATGACCCTCTGCGGCAAAGTAGAATACCTCTATATCTTTGCGAGAACCTAAATTAAAGAATTATCGATTTCTGTTCCTAATTCCGGGAAAAACCCATATATTCCGCATGATACAAGTAAGTGTCCCTGATGGAGGCCTGAAGAATATCGTCGATAAGCCGCAGGATCAAGAAGCTCCTAAGCGGGCGTGGGAGGGAGAAGGATGAGCCGAGGTCCTCCGTGAATCTCCTCATATGGGCCGTCGTAATCTTCTCGGCCTTCATGGCCGGGGGTGGCATCTACGACCTCCTCGACAACCCCCTGAGCATAGTCCCTGGACCCGGAGGGGGCTGGATCGTGGTCCACCCCTACGCCGGTGAGCAGACACTCAACGAGAGCCTGGTCAGCATGATACTCATGGGCTTCATGTTTTCCGGGATGCTGTCAGCATACCTCAGCACCAAGGTGCCCTACGACCAGAAGAGGGCCAACACCATGCTCATCATAGGAATAGCCCTAATCCTTCTGGGACTCTCCGGAAGCCACTGGCTCCTCATCCTGAAGAGAACTGTAGGAAGGTAGGGATGAAGAACCCTTAATCGGGGTAAAGATCAGCTCTACACATAAAAATTAAATAAATACATTATCTTCTGGAGAAACCATGATTTAAACTCCTTAAAAATAAAGGAGAAAAGGGGGAAAGGAGATTTTCTGCCCACATGCAGGGGTGTCAACTGGTGCCCTGAGCCTCTCTAGAAGTAAAAGGAGAAGAAAACACTGATTTTAACGCTTTTTCTTAGGGGAGGTGTGATTTTCGCTTATCCTAAGCCTGTACTAAAAGCCAACCAGTAATACAGAGGTATGATATTAGTCTTTCATGTTTATCAGACATAAAGACCGAAGAAACTTACCCATTCTCCAAAATCCCTTTTAAAAATAAAGATTCCTCATAGCCTAAAAGAATAGGGTCGAGGAATAGAGAATTGAAGACTATAAAACATAAGGGGCTGAGCCAGGTAGTCTCAACGCTGATTCTGCTCGTCGTCGCCGTGCTCCTAGCCGTCGTCGTGGCCTACTACGCCACCAACGTCACCATGACCCGCACCACC
>Ga0209427_10000731_pt1 | contig 36072 bp, 34 predicted proteins | sample DeeMarSWOR136_30_FD_187465 | JGI IMG/M metagenome (GOLD analysis project Ga0209427, IMG submission 187465) | Marine sediment microbial communities from White Oak River estuary, North Carolina - WOR-1-36_30 (SPAdes) (version 2) | ecosystem: Environmental > Aquatic > Marine > Intertidal zone >...
CTGTCCATCAACCATCCCGTTGTGACCCAGAGCACCCCTCTTGGCTGGTATGGTGGCGAGCTTCCGAATGCTGTTGCAGTAGGTCTCGAGAGACTGGAAGTAATTGGGCCAGAAGGCATCCTTTTCAGGAATATAAAACCCGGTTACATCACCTATAGCCATGGTACCCTCTTTTTCTTCATATAGAGAGATGTGGCACGGTGCATGGCCGGGAGTCTCATAGACGTTCCACACGATGCCTGAACCGAGGTCGAGCTTATCTCCTTCTCCAACAACCATATCTACCTCAAAATCTACCTCAAAGGCGGGGTTCTCGAACTCAGCAGGCCATTCCAAAATATCACCTTTTATGATTAGAATCTCAGTGATACTGCTGTCTATCTGGAGAAATTCACCAACAGCCTCTTCTCTTTGCAACATCTTTTCGGCTACCGCGCTGGCCACGACTTTCAGATGAGGCCATAGCTTTCTCAGCTTTGGAATTGCTCCAATGTGGTCGGGATGGGTGTGAGTCAGGGCAAGGTACTTGATACGCTCCGGATTAATACCCAACTCCTTAATCTGCTCTACGATAATATCGAAGGTGGCCCCGGTACCGCCTTCAATGAGCATGCCATCATCTCCCATAGATAGATAAGCGGGATAAGAATGCATACCCAGTTGATAGAAGTTTGGCGTTATGGTTGTGGGTCCATACCTTTTTTCACTCATATAATGTTCCTCCTCGTCATTGGCATAAGTACCTGATTGAAATAAAACCCCGGGAAGGTAAGCCTTCTCAGGGTCTTGAAATCAACGGATGTCTATAGCGTTCTTTTTTGGATGTGTCTGTGTGGGGCCCTGAGGGCACCTTGGAAGAGTCCGCCAAGAGTCCCCGCTTTAGCGGGAAATCCGAGCGGACTTTCTATACTCGTACACTAATATTGGGGTAAAGAAATCAGGTGATACTTGGTCGAGTTCTCTCATAGCCATCTATTAAATCATCCTAAGGAAACGAGTCTTGCTTGAGATTATCAAATAATACTCTGCCTGTCAAACTATACCATGATTTATGGCCGGGGTAAAAAGGATACTATAACTACAAAGAAGGGGCTTGTGGAGCTGAGGGGACTCGAACCCCTGACCTCTTCGTTTACGATACGATAGGGAATTGAACAGTAGAAGTCTTCCTAATGACCTACAAGCCCAGTAATCTTGAAGCGTTGTCGCCAAGCCATTTATCTCTGACCTCATTCTTTAGAGGCAGTGCTCGCAGCTCGTCAACGCAACGCCTGTGCGGTAGCATGCTGTCTGTGGCAAAGAGCACCTGGTTCTGAAGCAGACTGTTGCCATACTGCATCAGTGGCTCCCATCCAGAACCTGGCGTGCCAAAGTACTTTGGAGAAACGCCACCGAGTTCTATATATACGTTTGAATGTTTCCAGGCGACTGCTATCATCTCGAGAACCCAAGGCCAGCCGCCGTGATTGGCCACCAATTTCAGTTCGGGAAAGTCGCAGGCAATCTTGTCAAGGTGACTTACATGAGAATAGTCCAGTACACGATCCACGTTGAAGCTGATTGACGAGTGAACAGTTACAATCAAACCCAACTCCTGACACTTGGCATACACCGGCCAGAAGCGGCTGTCTGTGCTGCTGACCCGCACCGCCCAGGCCTGGATGTTAACTCCACGGAATCCCTGTTCTTTTGCACCACGCTCGAGTACTTTGACCATATCTTCGTCAACAAGCGGGTTGAGGCACATGAAGGCTGCCGGGAACCTGTCTGCATGGTCGTGAGCAATCTTGGCGGCGGCATCGTTAAGAGCATGATAGTCGCCGCTGCCACCATACTCTGCTTGGATAACAGATCTGTCTATACCTGCCTCGTCCAAACTCGCTAGCATGTTCTCGACCGTGGATCTCCAGTCGCCCTGGAGGTTCTCGCGGTAAACACGACTATATCCCCGGCTCGTACCCTCTCCTGCTCGCCTGGTCGAACCTTCATGTCTAGATCTTTCACCGTACTCCGCGTATGGGACAGTGACACGGAAATCAATGATCATTGGCTTCACCTCTTCTTGTCCTGCAGGCGCTGCATGGCAGCCCTGCCATACTCTTGCTGGGACGGACTAAGGGCGTTGAGCTGCGAGTCACGTGTCTCCATCTGCAGCGTCTCTTCAATCGACATGCTCAGCGCCCGGTTGACAGCCTGCTTGGTCAGCATCAATGACAGACCGGAGTTCTGGTCGATCCTCTTAGCCATCTCCATGCTGGCACTTTCCAGCTTATCAGGAGGAACGAGCTTGTTGACGTAGCCGAGGCGGTGTGCTTCCTCAGCATCCATGAACTCATTGGTGAAGTAAAGCTCCTTCGCCTTGGACAGTCCGATGTGGTGTGTCAGCAGCTTAGTACCCGCATTAGTCACCGTCTGCCCGACGTTCGTCTCGGTGGCGCCGAACTGTGTTCCCTCGGCGACAACCCGCAAGTCAGCACCCATGGTCCACTCCAGTCCGGCACCGATGGCATAGCCATGCACGGCGGCAATGACAATCTTGGGCATTCGCATCATTGCCCGGGTGATGTTTTGCCCGGTGTCGCGTTGGTACTCAAGAGGTACCTGCCTTTCTGGTGAGCCGGACTGGGAAAGGTCAAAGCCGGCACAGAAGGCTCTTCCCTCGCCTCGAATGATGACCACCTTAGCCTCAGTGTCAGCCTCAGCCTCCATAAGCGCTGCCAAGAAATCTCTACTGAGCTGCCCGTCTATAGCATTGAGCTTTTCGGGACGGTTAAGGCTAATAACGATGATGCCATCTTGCTTCTTATAGAGCACCGTTTTATATTCCATTAGAACCTCCTACATGCCGGTTAATGCTAGTGACCGAGGCACCTCTTACAGTATCGTGCCCTGTTCCTTCATTTGGGTTAAATCGTCCCAATTGTAGCCTAACTCCAGCAGAACCTCCTCGGTATGCTGACCAAACTCCGGCGCTGGCGTTCTGGGAGCAATCGGTGTATTACTGAACTGGAACGGAAGGCGGAGTAGTTGCATAATTTCACCCGAGGAATGGGGGAGTTCGGCCACAAGGTCGTTTGCGGTAACTTGTGGGTCTGCTACAACCTCGGCGATTGTTGTCTCGGCTTCCCAGACAAGGCTATACTCTTCGAAACGTTCTGCCCACTCATCCAGTGTCCGGGTTACTAAAACCTCATCTAAGAGTGCGATTATCTCACGGTGGTTCTGCATGCGTTTCTGATGGCAGTCAAAGCGAGGGTCATCTACCAGGTCTTCCCGCCCGATTGCTCGACAGACGGCCGGCCAATAGCGGTCAGTCTGCAACATCATGAAGAACACCCACTTACCGTCGGCAGTCTGATACGTGTTACGGAGTGGGTTTGGAGCTTCCTTACGACCATACTTACGGTTACCGCCACGCTCTCGCCAGGTTAGGCGGCGCTGCATATCTTCCCCAGCTACCCACATGCCCGTAGAGAGTAACGAGATGTCTATCTTCTGCCCAAGACCAGAGCGGTCCCGTGCATATAAAGCTGCTACTATTGCGCCTGCAAGGAAGACGGCACTGGTCAGGTCTCCCATAGCACCGCGTAGCGGCACTGGCGGTGCGTCAGGCTCGCCGAGGGTGGACATGATACCGGCACGTATCCAGAAGACTGTATCATCGAAGGCCGCTCGATCCCGGTCTGGTCCCATGGAACCAAAACCAGTCGCCTGCGCATAGATAATCTTCGGGTTCAGGCTGGAGATACTCTGGTAGTCTAGGCCAAGCCGATCTATAACCTTGGGGCGGTAGTTCGTTACAAAGACATCGGCCTGGCTTAACAGCTTAAGAGCAACTTCTTTACCAGTTTCCTTCGAGAGGTCAATGACAATAGCGCGCTTACTGCCATTCCATTGCTCCCAGAAAGGATTTATTACCCCCAGGCCTCGTTCGGTCATCGCGTTCGGCGGTAATAAACCCCGCACTGGGTCTCCGCCCTTCGGGTCCTCTATCTTGATGACATCGGCGCCCATCTCGCCAAGTGCACGGCAACAAGTTGGACCGAGCACCCAGTGACACAACTCGATAACCCTGATACCTTCGAGCGGTAGCATGTTTACTCCTCACTACCGTATTCTCATGTTAGTGCCCATGATATGCTCCAAATACTTGGCTGTCAAACAAGATCAGGATTGCGTTGACTGTCTACTTCACTCGTTCTTAACGCCATGACAACCTCGCAAGCCTCCAGCATACTAAACAAATAACGTAAGCTTATTTGAGGTGAGAGCTACTTATCGGGAAACCGAGCTGTTTAGTCAACCTGTTGTTTGATGGTGGCGAACAAACGCCGTGCATTCCCATCGAGAAGAGCACCTATCTCTTCCTCGCTGAACGCCACTCCCTTTGGGGAATCGTGAGGAAGGCGCTTCACCATCTCGACCCATTCCTTGCTCGACATTGCCAGCTCTACCAGTGGGGCGTCTGTGCCAAACATGACACGGTCACTACCGAACTGGTCAAGGAACCTCCTTAGAATGTGGCAGAACTGGTCGTAGCTCCGCTGGGCAATACGTTGCCAGGCACAGAAATCCGCCATGACATTATCACAGACCTTACCTAAGGTAATTAGGTCACGCCAGTACTCAAAACTAAGGTGGGCCACCACTACAGTCAGCCCGGAGAAGTCTACCAGTACCCGTAACAGCCCGGATGGGTGGGCGTTGCCCTCGTTCTTGTATGGTGGGGCCTCTGGTCCCATGTGGAAGTAGACAGGCACTTGTTTCGATACTGCAACCTCGTAAAGAGGGTAACACTCTTTGTCTGCCGGCAAGAAGCCGGTCGTTGGGTAGAGCTTGATTCCGCTAGCTCCCCACTGACTAATGCACTTTTCGGAAAGCTCAGCTGCTTCTTTTCGGCGTGGGTCAACACCACAAAACCAGGTGAATTGGTCTTTGTGTTTCCGAACTACCTCACTAATGTGATGGTTCTGTTGCTCTATTGCTAACGCACCCTCACCAAAGAGGACCCCCATATCAATGTGTAGTATATTGCACCGATCGATACCCGCCTCATTCATACGTTGGATATGACCGGAGCCATCCGGATCGAGGCTGTGCCAGCCAGAAGTCCCTCCGAGCTCTGTATTGATTGCCGTTGGCCCGACAAATGACTCATTGTAGAATCCCTCTGCATAAAGGTGGCAATGGACATCAATTGTCATTCAGATTACCTCCTTATCTCAACCAAGATCCGAGGCCTCAGGGATGGTTGCCAGCAACCGGCTGGCGTTACCATCCATTAGGTCAGCGATTTCCTGCTCGGTAAAACGGCAGTCCTCTGGAGCGTTCTGTGGAAGACCTCTAACGATGTCGACCCATTCACTGCTGGATGCCGCCCTTTCCAGCAGGGGAGCATCGGTACCGAACAATACTCGCTCCTTGCCGAATTCGTCTAGGTACCGTCTCAGGATGTGGCAGAATTGTCCGAAGTTCTCTTTAGCAACGATCTGCTTGGCGGAGATATCACAATATACGTTCTCTCGTACTCTACCAAGGGCTAACAAGTCACGCCAGTACTCATTGGCAAGGTGTGCGACGACTACAGTAAGCTCCGGAAAATCAACTAATACTCGCAATAGAAGTGATGGGTGGGTATTACCCTCATTCTTATATGGCGGGCTCTGAGGGCCCATATGAAAGTAGACCGGTAACCCCCAGGCAGCTGCTCTCTCATATAGAGGATAAACCTCCTTGTCAGCAGGCAGGAAACCAGTGCTAGGATACAGTTTTAGTCCACGGGCACCAAACTCGGTGAAACACTTCTCAAAAAGGTCAACGGCATCGTCTCTTCTTGGGTCAATCCCGCAAAAGTAAATCAAGCGGTCCGGATGTTTACTGACTACCTCACTGATGTAGCGGTTCTGTTCTACAACCGATGGTGCTCCCTCGCGTGGAAATAGAAAACCGAAATCAATATAGAGCAAAATACATTTCTCGATGCCCGCCTCGTCCATGCGCCAGACATGTTCCAAACCATCGCGGTCCTCCCACCACGAGGGCAGGACGGTATTCCGTACCTCTTCCTCAGCCTCCTCTTGCGTTACCGTGGCGGGCCGCCAGCTAGCGTTGAGGCGAGTGTAGCCATTCCACAGGCCTTCCCCATAGAACTCCCGAATGAACAGGTGAGCATGGGTGTCAATCGTCATCTTGTGGCTCTTCTGCTTAGAATTCTATTACGTCCAGACTACTGTTCGATACCTTTGGTGGAGCTGAGGGGACTCGAACCCCTGACCTCCTCCGTGCAAAGGAGGCGCTCTCCCAGCTGAGCTACAGCCCCGTAGTGAAAACATTATAGCAACAATGACCGCCCTTCTCAATTTGACGCATGTTATAAAATAAGGCCATCAGGGTAAGGCCAAGATAGTTTACAGTCTGGCGCTCAATCGGCAGAAGATTTATAATGGGAAATCACCCCTAATTGGAGTAGGTAGCAAAGACTGGTTAATATGACAATTGCCCACATAGTTATCCTGCTGGCAACCGGCGCCGTTACTGGTTTTGCCGGCAGTCTCCTGGGTCTGGGCGGCGCTTTCATTATGACCCCGGTGCAATATGCCATCTATTCCGATATGGGTATCCCAACAGATATAGCCATCAAGCTGGCCTTCGGGACTAATATGCTGGTCATTTTCCCCACCGCCATAAGCGGTACCTGGAGATATCACAGACAGGGAGCCGTGTTCTGGCAGGCTGCGGTTATCATGGGTGGTTGCAGTCTGGCCGGCAGCCTGGCCGGTGCAACCCTGGCCACTAATCTCCCCGGAGAAGCCCTAAAGATAACCTTTGGTGCTATCATCATCGTTAGTGGCATCAGGATGCTCACCGCCAAACAGCCTGATATTGAAGAGGCACCTGTGACTAATCGCTGGCTGTGGGGCGTCTGGGCGCTGTTTATGAGCTTTGCTGCCGGGCTTCTGGGAATGGGAGGGGGAGTACTGGCTATCCCTATTATGACACTGATACTCCGTTTTAAGATACACAACGCCGTGGCCACGTCATTGGCCATGATGATACTCACCAGCATCGGTGGTATTATCGGCTACATCAGCAACGGTATCGGGGCCCCGGACCTGCCTGTCTATTCATTTGGTTATGTCAACCTACAAGCATGGCTGTTACTGGCTGTCCCCAGCATAGTCATGGCGCAGATCGGGGCAACGATAGCTCGCCGTACACCTGACAGGCGGCTAGCCTACATCTTTATCCTCATCACCTTCTATTTGGGACTAAGGATGATTGGTCTCTTTGAATGGCTGGGCTGGCCGCTATAGGCACTCTGACGCTAAATGCTAAACAGGAAGGTAATCACATCGCCGTCTTGTACTGTATAACTCTTACCCTCCGTCCTGAGCAGTCCCCTCTTACGGGCTTCGGCGAGACTGCCGCATTTGACGAGGTCATTGAAGCTGATGACCTCAGCCCGGATAAAACCACGCTCCATATCCGAATGAATCTTCCCGGCAGCCACCGGAGCTACCGTTCCACTCGGCACCGACCAGGCTCTGACCTCAGCCGAAGCGATGGTGAAAAATGAGACCAGCCCGAGTAGCTCATATGAGACCCGGATAATCCGGGCAAACCCGGACTCGGTCAGGCCAAATTCGGCCTGCCAGGTGGCAGCCGTCTCGCTATCAAGCTGGGACAGTTCCATCTCCAGCTTGCCACATAGCGCAACAACACGACACTTCGGCCGCGCGTAAGTAGCATTCAATTCAGTCTCCAGTGTCTCCGCCTCCGGCAGACGGTCTTCACCGATATTAACAACAATCAGAAGTGGCTTGGCAGTGAGAAACTGGAAATTGTTGATGGCCTTTATCTCCTCCCCGGTCAACTCCTGCTCCCGGATAGGTACCTCTTCTTCCAGACCGGTCTTTACCTTCGCCAGTAGTTCCTTCTCATGGAGGAAAGGCTGGCGCTCAGCCGGCTTGGCCCCTTTCAGAGACTCCTCGATTCTGCCCAGCCTGCGCTCGATAATAATCAGGTCAGAAAAAGCCATCTCCAGGTTCATCGCCGCTATATCCCGGGCCACATCCAGGCTACCTTCACTATGAGGTATGCTATCATTCTGAAATTCGCGGACGACGTTAATCAGGGCATCGACTTTGCTCAACTGGGCCAGTAACTGGCCACCGATGCCCTTGCCTTCAACCAGTCCCTTAACCGATGCGCCGATATCTACGTATGATACCGTTATAGGTATGGTTTTATTGGGCTTGAGGATATCGGTCAATGTGTCAAGTCGCGGGTCGGCGAAACTGGCCACCCCCACGTGTGCTGCACCTGCCTGAGTGTGCTTGGCCGTGTCTGCTTCGCCTCTAGTCAGGGCATTAAAAAATGTCGTCCGACCACTCTGAGGCAACCCGATAATACCTATCTCAATATTCATCGTCAGGCCAGCGTTACCACGCAGTTACCTGTGGCTATTTTACTCTCATCAGGACCATGTCTCAAGGCCGTGCTCTCATTCACATGATTCAGGAGGGTGAGAAAACGGATTATCCTGGGATTCACCTCTATTTGATTGTGTCGACCCCATCCCCTGCCCGCTTGCCTTCGCTGAAGCTTTAGCGCAAGCAGGCCGTCCCTTCGGCCTGCTCGCCGTACGACTTCGGCAGGCGAGGACTATGGCAGGCGGGCCTGTATCCCCTTCAGGGAGAACCACTCGTTCGACTGAGCTCACGACGAAGTCAGGGTGAACCCTTCCCCAGAGGGGAAGGGGGAGAAAAAATTAGAGGGGCTACACCCCTCTTCGACTCCCCTTAACTTGTCTGCCTCATAGGAACCCTTACTGCCACTTAACATCTTCACGGATAAGAGGAGAGTGAAACCGCCGCCGGTTAGCTTTCTCTAAGATAGCGAATTATCTCACGTGGACTCGGTGTCTTACCATACATCAACAGGAAAATGCGGAAAGCCTTCGACACCAATAAAAGACTACCGATAATCCCGGCTATCATCAATCCTATACCGACAAGCAGCTCCCATAAAGGAATTTCGGAAAGGCCAAGGCGAACAAAGACCGACATCGGGGCAGTGATTGGAATCAGTGTCAGTACTGTTCCAACAACATGGTCCGGATTGTCCCGGAGAAAGAAGATAAAGATGTACAAAGGCAAGACTGCGGGTAGCATCAGCGCCACCACCATCTGCTGGCTGTCCTTGGCGTTGGCTCCAACAGCTCCCATACCTGCCTGGATGACAGCAAAGAGGAGGTAACCAAGGATGAAATAAACGATTCCCAGTATTAGCATACTGCCCGATACCTGAAGCCCTTCCAGAACCCCACCAACAACATTTGAAGCCAACTGTGTCAGTATAACAAGTGAGCCCAGCCAGACAAGTACCTGCAACAATCCACCAGCACCGAGCCCGAGGACCTTCCCAGTCAGCAACTGTTGAGGAGAGACGGACGAGAGCAGGACCTCCATGACCCGGTTCTCCTTCTCCTCACCCAGACCCTGAAGAAGGTAGCCTGAAGAGCTACCGATGGCCATGACCAGTAGAAAGGCAAATATCGTCGGGACAACGAAGGCCGCAACTCCGCCCTGGTCTTCGGCAATGTTACCGCTCTCGTCAAGCCTGACACTCGCCAGCAGCATCGGCGACTTCACTCGCTCGGTTATCTCAGGGTTTATCTGCCCTTCGAGGAGATTGCTCTGCAAGAAGCTTATCATAGCCGAGCGGGTCTCACCCGGGACGTCCAGTTCTTTTTCGAGGACATACCTGTAAACTACCCCCTGCACCAGATAGTCCTCCGGAATAACAAAAAACTCGTCAATGTCCTCAATGAGCATGGCATCGGTGGCTTCCTCCTGTGAATTAAAGGGAATGAAGATAAGCTCTCCCTGTACTGTGTATTCACCGAATCCACCAAACTCGTCCACGTAGCCAATAACGGGCAAATCCCGGTCGCCAGTACCAATACCCTGAACAATCATGTAAATACCGATAGCGCTGAAACCAATCACCGGAAACGCCACCAGCCAGATGATAAAGCCCTTCCGCCTTATAAGATTAAAGAATTCGTGCCTAAAAATCAGGAGCGTCTTATTCACTGGTACTTACCCATGAATAGTATCTAAGATTATTTCGTGGTAGTCAAGAAATTTGTCTGTACCACTCACTAAGCTCCACTGCTTTATTACATACATATATTTTGTAACAATGAGTGTGAGTGTAAAGAGCTATTGGCAGGGGATTACGGCGGGTGGCTTAACTGGACAAAAGAAGGCCAGCAGACCATTGGAGACCTGTTAGTACAACGGATTGTGACTATGAATTCAATGTATAGGCTCGGCTGATTCTCGACAGTGGGTCAGTGTTATCATGATCAACAAATTCAAATCCCTTTCCAATAAAATTACTGATTCCTCTTCCCAAGGCAAGCAGATTATTAGTCTTGGGATTAGTATGTTCTTCAATTCTGATTTTCTCACTACCTGTATCAAGGTAGACGGACATTCCTGCAATACTAGTATTGGGCCCAGAGCCACTTTCTGGGAAATATTCTACGACTACCCTCTGAATGGCTGAAAACGGTATAACCTGCTGTGTCTTAAACGAGATGAAGATTCGCCTCTCAGTTGTAATACTCTCAGTGGGCTTATCTACACTAATAGTCGTTCCATGTAGCCAAAGTAACCGCCATAAGAGAAACCCCGAGTCGTAAGGAGGTACAATAACCAAATGGAACGGGTTGTGTTCCTTAATTCTTTTAGTAGTCTTCCAGAATTCCTGCTCCAGCGACTCCAGCCGAGCTTTTTCTTCTTCCTGCTCTGCTTTCAACTCAGAACGTTCTTCTTGCGCTCGTTCGCTCCACCTGGCTACCACTTCTTCCCTTGTTGGTTCACGGGCTTCATTGTTTCGCATTCTTATAACCTCCTAACTACGCAAAAGAGTACCAGTCACCGCCATTTATCTGACGATTCTATCTACGCTGTCTCCTTTCACGTTCCTTCATCAACCCTTCTACGAATTCCTCCGTTGCCTCTTCACGAGTCTCTTCTTTTACTAACCCTGTTACTGGTTTCCTGAGGACATCAGCGACCTCTTGGCTGAGATTACGTATTCTCAGCATATCTGTATCATGGTCGAGGAATATCGCCTCGTCGCCTGTGTCAATGTTTGCTACCCAGCATTCGACACGTTGGTATCCAATGCCACCAGCGACCCATTTTTTTCGCGAACCGCGTACACGCCCTTGACAACGGAAAACAGAATCTCACGCTTCCTGTGCACCAATAAGAACGGTCGTTTTGTGAATGTAACGGTCTGACTGATTTTGTCTATGGTTATCTTGCTACCGATGAATCTACCCAATATCCACAGTAGTACCGACAAACCAACCAGTCCAACCAACACGAAAAGTAACAGGAACAATATAGAGAGCCCCGGGATTTCTAACTCGCCGAGAATGGATATTACCAAAATTATTAGCACAACAGATACAAGGATGCAGACTAGTGCAATCACCAAGTAGATAATCTCCCTAACCACCTCGCTGCGACTAGGTGCAACTACCATCCTTTGTTCATTCTGTTCTTTAATTTCCATTACTCCCTCCAAACCAAAAAGGCACTGTCCGCCTCATAGTAGCGATTCCAGTGCCTCTTCTGCCTTCCTCTCCCGCCTATCAACCAGAATCTTGCTAGTGTGGAGGTCGGGTTGGGTGGTACGTATCAGTATTGTACTGAAAGGTTGATTGTAATGTTTCGAAAAGTTGTTGTCAATGGAGTCCTAGAAGAAGGCCAGCAAACTATTAGAGACTAACCAAAAAATTACACGCGTACAGACATACTGATGATGTCAGTTATGACTGAGTTGCCCTATCGCTTGCATCAATTCTTCAAACTGCTGAGGATAAAGAGATTGTGGCCCGTCAGAAAGTGCCTGTGATGGGTCATTATGGACTTCTACCAGCAGACCATCGGCACCCACGGCGATAGCGCCCTTTGATAAAGGTATTACATACTCTCTCTTCCCGGCAGCATGGCTGGGGTCAACAATGATAGGAAGATGACTTGCTTCTTTAATTGCAGGTATAGCACTCAAATCCAGAGTGTTTCTTGTGTTATCGGCAAAGGTTCGTATTCCTCTTTCACATAAAATGATCTGGCTATTCCCTTCTGACATGATATACTCAGCCGCCATTAGCAGCTCATCAATGGTAGCTGCGAAGCTTCTTTTTAATAAGACCGGCTTCGAGACATGACCGGCAAGTTTAAGCAAAGAATAGTTTTGCATATTCCTTGCGCCAATTTGAATAATATCAGTGTATTCTTCGACGATTTTAAGATTTTCACTATCGGTAGCCTCAGTGACGATGTATAGACCCGTTTCTCTCCGGACTTTGTCCAATATTCTCAAACCTTTTTCGCCCAGCCCCTGGAAGCTATAAGGAGACGTCCTTGGTTTGAAGGCACCACCCCGGAAAATCGTGGCACCATGCTCCTTAACATGCCTCGCAATACTTAATGCCTGGTCTTCGCTTTCAACAGCACATGGGCCAGCCATGATTACTGGCTTTCCTGCCCCTATTTTTATGTCACCTACGGATATTACTGTTGAATCTAGTCTTGTCTCCCTGCTAACCAGCTTATATTGCCTGGTAACTCTGATAGTCTCCTTCACCCCATCCAGTGACAGAAGTCGTGAATCTTCAACTGGCCCTTCATTTCCAACGATACAAACAGCGGTCCTCTGAGCACCCGGCATTGGAACTCCACGGTAACCCATCTTCTCGATTTCCTGGATAACCGCCTGAACCTGTTCTTCGGTAGCGTCAGCTTTCATCACGACTAGCATAGGTGCTTTACTCCTTAACCATCTTTCGTATTACCTTAGCTGTTAATCACACCCGTATAGTGTAACACGTAGTAGACATTCCCGTCTTTGTTTTTATGTCAACGGTATTTACTGGCGCTCACCGACAACCTGAAGGAAAATATCGTGGAGGGGAGGGGTAGCCACCTCGAAACGATTAACCGTCACACCCTGACCAAGCAGTTGTGCCAATACCTGCTGGGGCGTCGTTTCGCTATCCAGAAAGAGCTCAGTACGGCCATCGTGGTCCTGTCTCCGGATAACGCCGCTCACCTCTCCCAGTTCGCCCTCATGCTCCAGCAGAACCGAGTTGCTCCGGTAGCGCGATTTAATCTCAGCCAGGTCACCGTAAAGGACAGTACGCCCTTCGTTTATCATCAGGATGCGGTCGCACAGCTCCTCCACCTCGTTCATCCGATGTGTGCTGAGAATGATGGCCGTACCCTGATTTCGCAGCTCAAACACCATATCTTTGATTAACTCGGTATTAACAGGATCCAGGTTAGCAAAGGGCTCGTCAAGGATAATGACTCTGGGTTCATGGATGATGGTGACGAGGAACTGGACAAACTGCCCCATGCCACGGCTCAGCTCCTTTATTTTCTTCTGCTTGTGAGGCAGCAGGTCTACCCGAGCGAGCAACTCATCAGCCCTAGTGGCCGCCCGATGAGCCTCCATACGTTTCAGGGAGGCGAAATAGGTGAGGGACTCGACCACAGTCAGATTGAGGTAGAGACCCCTTTCTTCAGGCAGATAGCCAATGTCGTTTTTGGTGGCCTCACCAAGACGTTGGCCAAGGATTAACACATCTCCCGAGTCGGGCTTGATAAGGTCCATCATTATCCTGATGGTCGTCGTCTTACCGGCGCCATTCGGGCCTATCAGACCGAATATCTCACCACCATTGACATCAAAGGAGAGGTCATTGACCACCGTCCTGTCACCGTAGGTCTTCGAAACGTGATTGACTTCGATAAAAGGCATGGATTGCTACCTTCGGAGCGGTTTTAATTATATATCAGGAGTTGTACAGTCGCAAGGAACACCGAAAAGAACTCTGGGGCTTATAAAATCAAGCAAACCTTTCCGGAGAAGGCCATTATACTCCCCGGCATCGGGTATATTAGCCCGTTTAAGGCACGCCTACAGGCCTGCATAGATGGGGGGTTTTTGCAGTATTTGGTTCCCACAAGGACAGGTATTAAAAACGATTGCAGCTACCATTATGAATGCTAATGTATATATAGAAAAAGGGCAAGGATAAAAAAGAAATTAACCGGGGTTTTGAAAATACATAAGGAGGTGAAATCAATGGAGACCGCACTAACAATCTTAATGGCACTGGGAATCTACGTAGTCGCCCCCCTGCTGATCGCCGCCGCTGTGTGTGGCATTGCAGTCTGGAGGGCCGGGAAAGCCAGAGCCCGGGCGGAAACCAAGATCCAGGAAGCAGCCCATCAGCCCGCCAAGACGTAGTACCGATGACAGAACAAGAGATCAGCAACCAGAAGAAGCATTACTGGCTATCAAAAGAGTACAAAACCAAGGAGATAGCCAGTAATACTTTATTCAGCCATACATATATTAACAAAACGACCCGCTACTGATTAGTGTCTGACACAAGCATGTTTCACTTGGTACCACATAATTGTCGGCAAATGTAATTTGAACCCTTCGAACCCAACAAGAGATTGATTTATTACCTCTTCATACTATCTTGTGTCTTGCGCAATCAACACTACGCTCAGGATATGTGTTGACAGAGCTCCAGCACAGGGCTATGCTTAGTATTCTGTAGATAAACAGCGCGGGTAAAAAGAGGTACAACAGAAAATGAAGGCGAAATTTTTGTGGCTACTTGTGTGCTGTCTTGTGGCACTGACTGTGGTGGTATGGTCTTGCGGTGGAACACAACCAGGTGAGCAGGAAGAAGAAGAGGAAGAAGAAGAGGAAGAAACACCAACCTACTCAGTGACATGGGAGAGCGAAGTACAAATCACAGCTACAGGCGCTCCGTCATTCTATCCTACTTTAGGGGTTAATGGCGGCACGATACACCTCGCCTGGGTTGACCAGCGGCTTGGAGGTGAGAATCGCGAAATCTTCTATAACCGTAGCAATGATAGCGGGGTAACCTGGCAGGTTTCAGACACAATGATTTCAAACGACCCTCTTTATTCCATAAGGGCAGACTTTGCCGTAAACGGGGACACTGTGTACCTGTTCTGGCGCGACAATCGTGACGGTAACTTTGAGGACTATTTTTCCAAGAGTACAAATGGAGGTGCTGACTGGGGACCTGAGACCAGAATCACTTACAACCCTGGCCTGTCGGGATGCCCGTTCCCCGTGGTAAATGGCAGCACTCTGAATCTTTTCTTTCGGGACAATCGCATGGGAACCTTTAAAATCTACCAGAAACACTCAGTTGACGCTGGTGTCACCTGGAGCGAGGATATTCTCCTAACGCCAGACGGCATCGATGCCGAATTTCCTTTCCCGGCTGTTAGCGGCAACACAATCCACCTAGTCTGGCAGGATGCTCGTGATGGGAATCTGGAGATTTACTATAAACGCAGCGTGGATGTTGGCGTCAGCTGGGCACCAGCTGAGCGGCTGACCAACAACCCTGGGGAATCAAAACACCCTAAAATCGTTGTGCAGAACGGCAACTTACACCTGGTATGGCGGGACAACAGGGATGGGAGCAATGAAGTCTACTACAAGAAAAGTACCGATGGTGGACAGAACTGGTCGCAGGACCGGAGATTAACGCAGAATCCGGGGCAATCATTCTGGCCTGTTCTGGCAGCGAGTGACGAGCTTGTCCACCTAGTCTGGTGTGACGAACGTGATGGCAACCAATCCCTCTACTATATGTTCTCCTCGGATAACGGCGACACCTGGAGTGAAGAACACGTGCTCTCCGATTGTGTTCTCGCCCTTGGTGCTGACGTCATGGCCGCACACCCGATTATAGCAACAGGCCAGTATATCCACGTTGTTTACAATGACGAACACATCGGCGAAAATGAAATCTACTATAAGCGCGGAATTATATCTGAGCAGTAGATCGTTTTTTGCTGATAAACAGAAGTCCTCATAAAGACGACCCTCCAGATACCGTCTAGCACTAACTGCTTCCGGCAGTTAGTATTTCTGCCATTTGCTTCGCCATAGTCTTAGCTTGCTCAATTAGCTCCGTTTGTGTCTTTGGGTCAATATCGGGCGAACCAGAATTTCCGCTCAGAGTCAGTATTTCTGATCCGGCCAGTCTGACAAGTTTTCTCAACTCCTCTACGGTCGCATCAGCGCCACGGCGTCCCGCAACCGCAATCAGACCAGCACATTTAAAGTTCAGTGCCATACCATGACTGAAAAGGAAAAAACTCCTGTCCATGAAGGCTTTCATCTGCGCCGAGATAGAACCGAAATAGACCGGACTGGCCAGAATAACCCCATCTGCCTGACTGAACTTTTCCAGTATCCACTGACCATCATCTTTCTGCTGGCACTCTGAAAATGAAGCACAGTTCTCATGGGCCTGGCAGGGCCCAACTTTGTACTCGTTCAATACAATCTTCTCGGTCTCAATTCCATGAGAAGCCAACTCATCAAGAGCCTGGTCAATCAGGTAGTTGGTGTTACCGTGTAATCTTGGACTGCCTCCGATGGCAACGACCTTCATCTCAACCTCCGTATTATTCTCCACATCATTTAAGCAGAACAGGCTTTATTGACCCGTTCTATGTGATTATAAGAAACACACGTCTTCATAATCAAATTATAACTTCTTCAATATCACTAGGTCTTGACAAAATATAGTTTAGGTACTATACTATATCTGTCATGACAGATATAAATACAATCTACGAGGAAATTCTGCAGAAACTTGAGCAGGTGATTACAAAGATGGAGTCGATGCACACGCCATCACTCAGTTTTGGTACCGGTGTATTAATGCACACGAAGGAAATACATACAGTTCAAGCTATTGGCAGGCACCCAGGAATTAATGTTACCAAACTAGCAGAGCATACAGGTGTCACCAAGGGAGCCGTATCACAGACTATCAATAAATTATTAAGAAAAGACCTGGTAAAAAAAACACACGCACCGGGTAACAATAAGGAGGTTGTACCAAAACTTACTGCGCTCGGTTGGACCGGCTTTCACAACCATGAAAAGTTCCATATGGATACTCTGGACATGGCCCGCGAATACTATGGAGACCAGCTTAGAAGTAAGCTCGAAAGAATAAATTCAGCAGTGGATGACATCTATCAAATGCTAGACGAATACGAGAAAAGAAGAAGAAAGGAGTAATTTTTTTGATGATTTATTGTTTAGTAGCTAAACTTTAAAGGAGATATGACATGAAAATCGAACATATTGACAGTTCAATTATCGAGAGGAAAAAGCTTGTTTGCCCATGGCAGCTGGCACCCATAATTGATAATCGCCTGCGTCCCCTTGTCCACAACCCTCAAAAAATCTTTGCCCCCTACGTGGAAACCGGAATGACTGTACTAGACGTAGGTTGCGGCGCCGGTTTCACATCCTTAGGGCTTGCCAAACTTGTTGGCGAGGAAGGTCTGGTTATCGCTGCTGACCTGCAGCCCAAGATGCTCAGCATCGTAAAAGAGAGAGCGGTGAGGGCAGGGTTATCGAACCGCATTCGCATCCACCTCTGCAGCCCCGAGCGTATCGGTCTGCAAGAAGAAGTGGACTTTGCGGTAGCCTTCTTCATGGTACATGAAGTACCAGATGTGAGGACTTTCCTCGAAGAGATTTATGAGCTACTTAAAAACGGAGGGCAATTTTTCGTTACGGAGCCGATAATTCATGTAGGCTTAAGAGCATTCCGGCAATTAATGCGAGAAGCTCGAGATGTTGGCTTTGAAATAACAGGAAGACCGAGCGTACGATTTGGTCGAACGGTGTTATTGGTCAAGCTTGAATAGTCCTATTAGACTCCCCTATTGCTACGGAGAAGCCTTTATCATAGAATGGGTTCACGCTGGTAACATTGATGTATTATGGCAGGACAACCAAGACTCTTAACCAATTTCGCTAGGTGCAATTAGTTGCCGAGGCACTTCTTGTCACGACTGGAAGTAATATATAACGGAGGTTGGAAAGGCTATGAAAGCGAACCCAGAGACAGAAGCTGCCGTGATTAATGTCGTGAACAGGTTTGCTGACGCATTCGCCAAGCAAGATCTAAATGCAATGCTGGAGCTGTATGCCCCAGACCCTGATGTGGTTGTCATTGGGACAGGAAGCGATGAGAAGCGCATCGGGCTGGTCGAGATAAAGGACCTTTTCAAACGTGATTTTGCCCAATTCAGGGATGCATCCTTACAGGTTGATTGTCATACCGTTTCAGCTGCGGGTTCAGTAGCATGGGCGGCAGCCGATGCTACTGTTAACGCCAACACCGGCGACCAGGAACTCCTTTTGCAGGTACGATTGACTTTCGTGCTGGAGCGACGGGGAGACAAGTGGCTCATTGTACAATTCCACGGGTCCGCACCAGCTGCCGGGCAAGAAGAAGGCGAAGCATTCCCAAAACAGTAGTATAAATAGTAGTATAATGGGGACGCCGAATCAGGCCAGTAAAGGAGGGTTATCCGATGGAATGGGGAATGGCAAACCGATTGGCACAGTTGATTCAAAAGGACGGACATGTCCTTGTCCTGCCGGTAGACCACGGCTACTTCCAGGGCCCCACCCGTAAGCTGGAAGAGCCCCGCAAGACAATCGAGCCACTCCTCCCCTACGCCGATGGTCTCTTCATCACCCGCGGCGTACTGCGCTCATCGGTTGACCCTGACAACTCGAAACCCGTCATCCTCAGGGTATCCGGCGGCACCAGCATGGCTGGCGGGGACCTAGCCAACGAGGGCATCACCACCAGCATGGAGGAGGCAATGCGCCTTAACGTCTCAGCGGTGGGTCTCTCCATCTTCGTCGGCAGTGATTACGAGAAGGACTCACTGCTCAACCTGTCACAGCTCGTCAACGAGGGCGAGAGGTACGGCATCCCAGTGATGGCCGTCACCGCCGTGGGACGAGAACTGGAAAAGCGCGATGCCCGTTACCTGGCGATGGCCTGCCGCATCGCCGCCGAGCTGGGGGCGCGGGTTGTCAAGACATACTGGTGCGAGGACTTCGAAAAGGTAACTACGGGCTGTCCTGTCCCCGTCATCCTGGCTGGCGGCCCTCAGGTCGATACCGAGCGCGAGGTTTTCGACTTCGTCTATGACGGGCTGCAAAAAGGAGCCATCGGCGTCAATCTGGGTCGGAATATCTGGCAAAACGACCACCCGATAGCCATGATTAAGGCGATACGGGCGGTCGTCCATGAGAAGTCAACCCCACAGGAGGCCGAAGAACTATTCAATAAAGAAAAGCAGGGGAACTAAGACAATATGAGCGAGACGATGCGGGTAGCAATGTGGTACAACAACCGGGACGTTCGCATCGAGGAGATGCCTGTCCCGGAAATTGGCCCCGGAGAGCTACTGGTACGAATCGAGGCCAGTGGTATCTGCGGTAGCGACGTCATGGAGTGGTACCGTCTTGACCGCGCCCCTCTAGTGCTGGGTCATGAGATTGGCGGGCAGATTGTCGAGGTGGGAGAGGGGGTATACAGCTACCAAGTGGGCGATAGCGTCACAGCCGCCCATCACGTCCCCTGCAATGTCTGTCATTACTGCCTCACCGGCCACCATACCGCCTGCGAGACCCTGCGTCAAACGAACTTCTACCCCGGAGGTTTTAGCGAATACGTCCTCCTGCCGGAAATCAATGTCGACCGTGGCGTGTTCCTGCTACCCGATAACGTGTCCTACGAAGAGGCCGCCTTCGTGGAGCCGCTGGCCTGCGTCCTGCGCGGGCAACGAATAGCGAATGTAATGCCGGGCAGCAACGTGCTGGTCATCGGCAGTGGGATTACCGGACTGCTCCACGTGATGCTGGCCCGCAGCCTGGGGGTGGGGCGGATAATAGCCACCGACATCAGCCAATATCGGCTGGAAGCAGCCAAGAGATTGGGGGCTGACGTCGCTATTCACTCTAGGGAGGACGTACCAACACGACTCCGTGAGGCCAATTCCGGACGCCTGGCCGACACGGTAATTGTCTGCACCGGCGCCATTTCCGCCATTGACCAAGCCTTGAAATCGGTTGACCGGGGAGGGACCGTCCTCCTCTTTGCCCCCACCGACCCCGGAGTGACCATTCCGCTCTCAATAAACGACCTGCTCTTCCGCAACGACATTACCCTCACCACCTCTTACGCCGGAAGCCCGACCGACTACCAGACGGCCCTAGATCTGATTGTGGCCGGTACCGTACCAGTACGACAGATGATAACCAACCGTCTCGGGCTCGCCGAGACAGGGGAAGGGTTCAAGCTGGTCGTCGAAGCGGATGAGTCGATAAAGGTCATTATCGAGCCGCAGAGGTAGTTAACCAGAGCGGCGGTGCCTTCTCAGGAAGTACGTGATTACATTATTAGCTTCTTCGGCTGCCTCAATAAAAAACCCATGCCCCATGCCTTCAAGGATGACAAGTTCGGCATCAGGTATTCTGGAGGCGAGTATCTTTGAGTTCTCCGCCGGGACTATCCGGTCGGCATCCCCGGTTATAACCAGGGTGGGTACCTTGATATCAGGCAGACGGTCATAGGTGTCATGACCCATGATTGCCTCGGCCTGCCTTGAATAACTCTGAAGCGGCGTGACGTATTCCATCGAATTTTCTGTGAACTGCTTAATAACATCCGGGTTGTTATCAATAAACTCCTGGCTGCAAAGGAACGGCATTGTCTCCTTTATCATCTCTTCCGGTGTCAACTGCTGCATGCGTTCCATATCGAAAAGGAGAGTCATCGCCTCAGCATCGGGTGCGACACTATGCTGTTCACCACCACACAGAGTGCAGCCCAGAACGAGACCGATTACCTTCTCCTGATAGTTAAGCGCAACATGCTGAGCAATCATACCACCCATGGAAACACCATAGACATGAGCAGCGCCGATATCGAGAGCATCGAGTAACCCGGCAACATCACCGGCCATCATATCCATCGTGTAAGGTATATCCGACTTATCGCTTCGGCCAGTACCGCGATTGTCAAAGACAATAACTCGATACTCTTGTGAAAGACCAGGGATTTGCCGGAACCACTGTCCGGAGTTACCACCATAACCCATAATCAGAACCAGCGGCTCCCCCTCTCCGTGAACCTCATAGTAGATGTTGATGTCACCAACCTTTGTTGTGGGCATTTCACCCTCCTTATAATACAAGTGGAAAGAGTCTATGTCACCAGTTTAGCACTGTCAAGACTACAATATATGTAAAAAATATACAAAAATGGGGTGATTTTACGGCATTTACTCTTGACATCAGCTTGAAGATGACTTACTCTAAGGAAGATTATCTCAGTTAGGGGGGAGCACCGATGGAAGCATACTGCATGAAGTGTCGCAACAAGAGAGAGATGAAAGACACCAAAGCCATCACCATGAAGAATGGCAAACCAGCCACCCAGGGAGTCTGCCCGGTCTGCGGCACAAAGATGTTCCGCATTGGCAAAGGCTAAAGCGAGAACAGCATCAGCATATCGCTGATTACGATTGCAGCGCCGGTATCCCGCCGGCGCTGTCGATTCCCCGGAAAAACAACCTCGGATAGACGCTATCTACTCTGGCTCCTTCTCCTCTTCACTAAAGTCGAGCGCCAGCGAGTTCATGCAATAGCGCCGCCCTTCCGGTAGCGGGCCGTCATCGAAAACATGACCCAGGTGAGCACCACACCGGGCACATCTGACCTCGGTGCGGGTCATGCCGAGGCTATTGTCCGGCGCTGTTTCAACCGACTCCTCTGAAATCGGCGACCGGAAGCTCGGCCAACCGGTGCCGGAATCATATTTGGCCTCAGAGCTGAACAGCTGGTTGCCACAGCAGACACAGTAGTAGCCACCCCTGCCTTTGAAATTATAGTACTTGCCGGAGAACGCCGGCTCGGTACCTCCGCGGCGGGCAACCTCATACTGCTCCGGCGTTAGCTGCCGACGCCATTCCTCGTCGCTTTTTACTACTTTCTCCCCCATTATACCTACAAACCTCTTTCAGCCAACAGGCAACAGGTACAACTTGCCGCCTTCACCAACCCCCCTGACGTACCTTATTCATTTTACCATCATTAGAACCAGAACTGATACAATGCTGAGCACGCGTACGACTTAACTACTTTCATCTTCCTACTCATGGATTTGCATTTTAGCGCCCTTAGTAGTATTATTTATCCGCTTCATTGCCTATTCGGACGGCTGGCGGTACATTGATACTCCATGTACCAGCATACACCAGGAAAACGGAAAGAGCGGATATAATTGAGAATCTGTCTTTTATCCTACAGGGGCAATCCGTATAGTGGTGGGCAGGGAATCTATGTCTATTACCTCTCCAGGGAACTCCAGAACCTGGGGCACGAGGTTCATGTGCTGTCAGGACCGCCTTACCCCGAGGTCATTGACGGCGTAACGATACACAAGCTGGAAAGTCTAAACCTCTATGAATCAACAAACTCCGTCTGGCAGGAGTTGCCGCGCCTCCGCAACCCGCTCCGCTTTTACGAATTCTTAGCAGTGTCCCTCGGCACATTTCCCGAGCCCTTTACCTTCAGCATCCGGGCTTTCAACCGTCTTCGGGCCCTCCAGTCTGAAATTAAGTTCGATGTCATTCACGACAACCAGTCTCTCGGCTGGGGACTGCTCCTGATGAAACGCCTCAAGGTTCCGGTGGTCGCTACCATCCACCACCCGATTCCTGTTGACCGACAACTGGCCCTGGCCCAGGCAGAAGGCCTCCGGGAGCAGTTCCGCTTGAGGAAGTTCTACTCATTCATCGGCATGCAAAAACAGGTGGCACAGAGGCTGGACCGGGTAATAACCGTCTCTGAGAACTCCGCGCAAGATATCAATCGCATTCTCAACGTCCGGTGTGATGCAATCAGGATTGTACTTAACGGTGTCGATACCGATTACTTCGATGGCAACGGGCATATCCCCAAAGAGGCTAACAGCCTGATTATGGTCAGCAGTGGCAACGGGCATATCAAAGGTCTACCCTTCCTGCTGGAAGCACTCCATATAGTGAGGCAGGAAACCCCGGCAAAGCTAACCGTGGTTGGCAACGGAACATCGGACGATCAACCAAACCACCTCGTACAAAAATACGGCCTCGAGGACGCGGTTACCTTTACCGGTAAGATAGAGAAGGATGAGCTGGCCAAGCTATACGCCAGCTCTGAAATTGCCGTTGTCCCATCACTCTACGAAGGCTTTGGGCTTCCTGCAGCCGAGGCAATGTCCTGCGGTCTACCAATCGTGTCAACAAGCGCCGGTGCCCTACCAGAGGTAGTAGGGGAAGACGGCAAAGCCGGCTTCCTGGTACCGCCGGCGGACCCGGACAACCTGGCGGTTGCCCTCAAGCGTCTACTCAGTGACAAACAACTGGGGAAAAGCATGGGTGATGCTGGTAGGAAGCGAGTCCTGGAGAATTTCTCCTGGCAGCAGACAGCTTTAAATACCGTCCGGGTGTACGAGGAGCTCCTAGATGCTCACGGTAGACTATGACCTCCTGGCTATCAACAAAGGCGAGCGGGTGCTCGATGTTGGTTGCGGCGAGGGAAGGCATACTACACAGGCATGCAAGGAGATCGAGTGCACGGTCTACGCCGTAGACATCGACCCGGAAAACGTGAACAAGACGAGCTACATGCTTGGCCTTATGGAGCAGGCAGGCGAGTCCCGGGCCAGCTGGGCGGTATTCAGGGGAGATGTCCTGCGGCTTCCCTTCAAAGATACCCATTTCGATAAAGTGATCTGCTCCGAGGTCCTAGAACACATCCCTGACGATAACCAGGCAGTACGGGAACTGACCCGTGTTCTCAAGGACGACGGTACACTGGCTATCAGCGTACCTACCTACTTCAGCGAAGCCATTTACTGGAAAATTTCACGGGACTACCGCCACCAACCAGGAGGACACGTCCGCAAATACCGACTCCGGGAGCTCGTCTCCCTGTTACAACAGAATGGGCTCCATGTTTACACCACCCGCCGCAAGCATGGCCTTCACTTTTTCTACTGGCTGCTCCGTTGCCTCTTCGGGATAAACCGGCAAGAGGCACGGGTTCCGGCCCTCTATCACCGATTCCTCGTGTGGGACATCATGACCAATACAAGACCGATTCGTCTGCTCGAAAACCTGCTCAATCCCATTGTAGCCAAGAGTGTAGTCCTATACGCTCGCAAGAACAGCCAGGGGGCACACTGATGCTTAGCTCCAAAATGACGGACTCACAATTGCGGCGCCTCGTCGATAAAATAGGAGGGTTCATCGCTGCTCATCAGTTACCCTCCGGTGCCATTCCCTATTACCAGGACGGTGTTACCGACCCCTGGGACCATGTCGAGTGCGCCATCGCCCTCGACCTGTGCGGGATGAACGACTCCGCGGTAAAAGCTTACCGCTGGCTGGCCAAAATACAAAATCCTGATGGGAGCTGGTGGTACACTTATCAGGACGGCCAAAGAAAAGAGGCAGCCAAAGATACCAATCATAGCGCCTACGTGGCCACCGGTGTATGGCTCCATCACTTAGTAACCAGAGAAAAGCGTTTTCTCCGTGAGATGTGGCCGGTCGTGGAGAAGGGTATTGGTTTTAGTCTTAGCTTGCAACAACCGACCGGTGAGATCTACTGGTCGCTCGATTATAAAGACGACCCCTGGACAAGTGCCCCACTATCAGGGTCAAGCTGCGTCTACCAGAGCATCACCAGCGGGGTGAAAATTGCGCAAACTCTGGGTCTTGACCGACCGGACTGGGAGAAGGCCGCCACGAAATTGGCAGAGGCTGTCAGGGGACAGCCAGAGCTTTTCGACGGTCACGGCGACAATCATCGGGGCTACGCGATGAACTGGTACTATCCTGTTCTTACCGGGGTGGTCTCTGGAAAAGAAGCCGGAGAACGTCTCGCTGAACAGTGGCCGGAGTTCGTCGTCGATGGCTGGGGGTGCAAGTGCTCCCTTGACCAGCCCTGGGTAACCGTCGCCGAGACCTGTGAACTGGCAATGGCCCTGGTAGGCATCGGTGAAATAAAAGCCGCCGATACCCTGCTTGAGTGGGTGCTCCCATTGCAGGATTCCGACGGTGGCTTCTGGACTGGCATCAGGCTGCCAGAGGAAATAATCTACCCCCCGGACGAGAAGACTACCTGGACCGCGGCCGGCGTGATACTGGCACTACTTGCTGACTCGGAACTGGCCCTAACTAATCTCCCCTAAGGCAGGCTTGATGCAGACTCTAAGGCGATTTCTAAGAAGCCTCTGGCTACAGAAACCTCTCACCACTGATTTCGTCGGCTACGAGGTCTTGCTTGATTTTATCAAGGCACGTGCTCTGCACAGGCTGGAGGGGGACCTGATTGAAATCGGCTGCTTTATGGGCGGCGGCACTGTCAAGCTGGCCAGGTATGCCAGTAAGTACGGCAAACGTGTTTTCGCCATCGATGTTTTCGACCCAACTGCTGATGTAACTGCCACCCCCGACGGCACTAGGATGTGCGATATCTACCTGGCATTCCTCGAGGGACGTTCCCAGCTTGAGGTCTATGAGCAAGCAGTCCGCGGTCTGGACAACGTGGTGACCATCAAGCAGGACTCGAAGACAGTCTCCTTCCCCGCAGAGCAAAAATTCATCTTCGGCTTTATCGATGGTAACCATCAGCCAGACTACGTCCGTAACGACTTCAACATCATCTGGCCTAATCTCGTCGCCAGTGGTGTCCTTGGCTTCCATGACTATAACACAGAGCTGCCCGAGGTGACCGACTGTATCGATGCTTTGATAGCCGAGCACACCGACGAGATAAGTGAGACAAAGGAGATAAAACCACAGCACATCATCCTGATGGTGAAGGGACAGGGAGTAGGCAAGGTCTAAAGGCTATCGGAAACACAACGGCGGCAGACCTCGCAGCTGCTGAGTATCCCACGGCTGATGTCGTCGCGCAGACTCCTGTATTCCGTAGAGTTCCAGATAGACTGCAGCGAGTTTATGTTCACGTCACCAAGCACGGTATAGCCCGCCCAGTCCTTGCAGCAGGCAACCACCGAGCCGTCTGAGAGGATGTACGTGCTCTCAGTTGCCTGAAAACAACCCAGTTTCTGCGCATCCTTGAAGGCCGGTAGCCGCCCTTCCCCTCCCCGACCATCACAAGGTAATATGTCCACGGTATCAACCAACCCCTCCCAGAACTGGCGAAAGGCTGGAACCTCGCCTTCATTATCAGGCGTCATAGTGAAGACCACCCGCGTGCCCACCTTCACAGTATGGTTTTCGAGATGGGCAAGGAATCCCTTGACATTGGCGATTACCCTTTCATAGATCAGTCCGCGGCGGTGCTGCTCATAGACCTGCTTGGAGAACCCGTCGATAGAGAAGTGGACCTCGCACACGTTATACCGAAGCAGCATCTCGGTGGTTGAGTCATCAAGGAGATAACCATTGGTGTAGATATGAATGGCTGCTTCAGGTAGAGTCCGGGAAATGTAGGCAAGGGCATCCTCAAGGCAAGGACTGGCCAGTGGCTCCCCGTTGATAAAGGGATGGAATCCGGCTACTCCTTTTCCACGGCAATCATCGACTATCTTGATGAATAGCTCCCAGGGCATGTCGATGGGACGACCGCTAATCTTCTTGTTGGGGCAGAAGATACAATCGGCCGGGCACCGCAGGGTAGTCTCTACCAAAACGCTTCTGGGAAAACTCAGCGGGGGCATAACATCTAACCTCACGCTCATTATACGTCTCTTGATTTGGGCACGCAACACTGCTCTAATTGACAGGATAGCAAGGGTATGCAATAATAGTTGGCTAAGTGAACTATTATCAAAAGCAACTATTTGCTTCAGATACACACCTCGCCTACAGGAACAATCTTAAATGAAAACTGAAATCCTGGACATCATCGCTGAAGACCTGTTCACCATTCCACCTCTCATCGGCAGGAGTATCCGTAGGAAATTATTAAGGACGGCACTGGCACATATCAGGGAAGATATTTCACCACCTCACTTTGAGATTATGAGGACGCTGGATGAAACCGGGACGCTGCACGTTACCGAAATCGGGGAGCGGCTACAGATACCCAAGCCACAGATGACCCACCTGATAGACAAACTGGTGAGTCTGGAGATGGTTGAAAGGCAAACGGATGTCAGGGACAGGAGAATAATCAATATAGCCCTTACCAGCAAGAGCAAAACTCTCCTCAAAAAACACAAAAGGATAATGGAGAGTGCCATAAAAGAGACCTTATCATCTCTGACCGATAAAGAGTTGGAAGAGCTATCGACTTCACTGAGAAAACTGAGAGACATACTCCAAAAGCTACAATAGAAATTCATCTACAGCATATTCAATAGGTGGGGTAATATGGACAACGGGACAAACATCATAGAAATACATGATTTGACGAAGAAATTCGGCCAGATAACGGCAGTTGATTCCATTTCTTTCAATGTATATAAAGGGGAGATATTCGGTTTTCTCGGTCCTAACGGGGCCGGCAAGACAACCACCATAAACATGCTGTGCACACTGCTAACACCCACCAGCGGCAGAGCGACTGTCAGCGGATACGACACATCGAAGCAACGCCGGCAGGTACAGCGAATCATCGGCCTAGTATTCCAGGACCCTACTCTGGATGACTATCTGACGGCTGAACAAAACCTGCGTTTCCATGCCTATGCTTACGGTGTCCCCAAGAACATACGAGAGGAACGCCTGGACCAGCTACTGGAACTAGTAGAGCTTTCTGACCGCCGTAAGGGTAAAGTAAGCACCTACTCAGGCGGTATGAAAAGACGCCTTGAGATTGCGCGGGGCCTGCTGCATCACCCGCAGATTCTGTTTCTGGACGAGCCCACCCTCGGACTGGATCCTCAGACACGACACTATGTCTGGGAGCATATTCATGCCTTACGGAAGCAGGAAGACCTCACCATCTTCATGACCACTCACTACATGGACGAAGCGGAGAACTGCGACCGCATCGCTGTTATTGACCAGGGTAAGATAATAGCCCTGGATACCCCCGACAACCTTAAAGACTCTCTGGGTGGCGACGTCGTAATCCTGGAAGCGGAAGACTCTCAAAAGGCCATGCTTGAACTGGAGGGAAAATACAACCTGTCACCTCAGCTTCAAGACCAGACGATTACCTTCAGTGTCCCGCATGGCGAGACCTTTTTACCCGAGTTAATGCGCAGCTTCCAGAGTAAAATAGTTTCTATTAGCGTACACGGCCCGACCCTGGATGACGTGTTCCTGAAACTGACCGGGCATGCCATTCGAGACCAGGAAGCCGATGCCTGGGCACAATTCAGAAGGATGATGCCGCACTGAGGAAACGATGGAAACAGTATTAAGAGCAACATGGGTTATCGCCTACCGGGACCTGCTTCGGTTTATACAGGACCGCCCCCGTCTATTTGGCTCGTTCGCCATGCCACTATTATTCCTGATTATCTTTGGGGCAGGTTTTAACCGTATTATCGGTTCCCTGGCACCCGGAGTCGACTTCGTACAATTCATGTATCCCGGTATTATCGCCATGACGGTACTCATGAACTCCCTGATGTCAGGGCTTTCAATAGTCTGGGACCGCGAGTTCGGATTCCTGAGAGAGGTCCTGGTAGCGCCGCTGAGCCGGACCGGTATCGTACTGGGTAAGGTAGCCGGCAACAGTGTGATAGCCATTGGTCAAGGGCTCATCATGCTGGCACTGGCACCAATCATCGGGGTCAAGATTGACTTCATTCTGGTACTCAAGCTGATACCTTTACTTTTTGTAATATCAATCTCCCTTTCGGGGCTGGGTATCCTGATGGCCTCACGGATGCGCTCCCAGCAGGGATTTCAGGTGCTGATGCAGATAATCATCATGCCCCTTATCTTCCTGTCCGGCGTATTCTTCCCGGTCAACAATGTGCCGGTATGGCTGGAGGTTGTCTCCAAGTTCAATCCTCTAACCTATGGTGTGGATACCATCCGGCAGGTTTTTCTAAATGGTAATTTATCGGCTGTGGCCGATGCTTCCAGCGACAGCAGCTATGCTCTTGGCGTAACGGTATTCGGTCACACGATGGGCATAATCGAGGATACGCTTGTCATGGCAGTCCTGGGCATCATACTCCTGTCACTGGCGATATGGTCTTTCAGCCGACAGGAATGAACCGCCTACCGCAAGAACACAGATTAAATAACAAGATGAGACCACACAAACCTGAAAGGACACGCTCCCAGGCTCATGGATAGACGCCGTGCCAGCGCACTTGACGACGACCGGGTCGGCCGATTGATGCTGAGATTATCAGCTCCTGCCTTTTTCGGCATGTTCGTCATGACCCTGTACAATGTAATAGATACCATTTTTATTGGCCATTACGTCGGCCCCCTTGGTATCGCCGGACTTTCCATCGTTTTCCCGTTTCAAATGCTGTCGATGGGTCTCGGGCAAATGTTCGGCATGGGTGGTGCGTCGGTAATCTCGAGACTAATCGGGAGTGGCGATGTCCCCAGGGCAGAGCGTGCCCTTGGTAACGCTATTACCTCAATCGTGGTACTATCGGCCATACTCACCATAGCTGGCCTGTCCAATGCAAATTTCTGGCTCAGGCTTATGGGAGCCTCGGAGAATATCCTACCCTACGCCAGAGATTACATGACAATTATTCTTATCGGCACCGTTCTCCGTACCCTCGCCATGGCCTCAAATGCCCTGATAAGGTCCGAAGGGAATGCCCGTGTCCCCATGATAGGCATGATTATGGGGGCAGTAGCCAACATCATACTTGACGCGATATTTATCATACCGCTGGACATGGGTATAAAGGGAGCAGCACTGGCTACCGTGTTAGCCCAGCTGCTTCCGACTGCTTACTTCATCAGGTATTTCTTCTCTGGAAAGAGCTATCTCAAAATCCATTTGCAGAACCTGATTCTTGAATTCAGTATTATGCGAGCGATTCTTGCCATAGGAGTTGCGTCGTTTGCCAGGACGGTGGCTACCAGTCTGTCCGCAATTTTCGTAAACAGGGTACTTGTTAGCTATGGTGGCGACCTTGCCGTATCTGCCTATGGCGTCATTAACCGGATAATGATGTTTGCCATGATGCCGGGCATGGTTACCGGCCAGGGTCTTCAGCCGGTGCTGGGTTTCAACTACGGGGCGAAGCATTATGATAGAGCACTGAGAGCTATGAAACTCGCTTTTATTGCCTCAACAGGCCTTTGCCTTATATCGTTCATGGTTCTCTATTTCGCTCCGGAACCCATAATCCGTATTTTCACCAACGACAGTGAGCTTATTGCCCTGGCTTCTCATGCTGCAAAACGCATCTTCCTGGCTCTGTACCTGATGGGTTTTATCATGGTTGGCTCACTGATATTCCAATCAGTCGGGAAAGCTACACAGTCATTTGTTACCGCTATATCAAGGCCTTTTCTGTTCTTGATCCCCCTGATATTTACATTGCCCCGATATTTAGATGTAGACGGAGTTTGGCTGGCATTCCCGATATCTGACGGGCTCACTTTCATACTGACAGTCATATTGCTTATCCCCCAGATACGTGAACTGAGAAAAGCAGACGTGTCAGCGATATTGCAGTAAAGACAGTGCGCCTCTCTATAGCTCGCAGTATACCTACGTTATCCTTCTCCTGTCCTCACGGCGTGGCCACCAAACTCCTTACGCATCGCTGCCATCAACCGACCGCTAAAGGGACTTTCCTGACGGGAGCGAAACCGTACCTGGACCGAGTCGATGATGGCCGGGATTGGTACCCCCAGATTTACTGCCTCCTCAACGGTCCACCGCCCCTCACCGGTATCTTCCACGTAGGCCTGAATATTATGTAAATCAGGGTCTTCCTGTAAAATAGCAGATGTTAAATCCAGCAGCCATGAACGAACCACACTGCCGTACCGCCATATCTGAGATATCTGGGCAAGATTCAGGGAGAAGTCCTGCTTGGCTCGCATCAGTTCAAGGCCCTCAGCATAGGCCTCCATCAGCGCATATTCGACGCCGTTATGGACCATTTTTACAAAATGACCGGCCCCGCTTGGCCCGACATGGCCGTACCCATCCTGAGGTGAAGGCGCCAGCGTTTGAAAGATAGGCTCCAGGCGCTGATAGACCCCAGAATCACCGCCGACCATCAGACAGTAACCCCCCTCAAGTCCCCAGATGCCTCCGCTGGTACCAACATCAAGAAAGTGAATCCCACGCTCTGCCACAGCGGTTCCCCGCCGCATGCTGTCCTTATAGTTGGAATTCCCGCCGTCAATAATCGTGTCCCCGGCAGTCAGTTCTGCTGCCAGGGTATTGATGGCGTTCTCAGCAGCTTCACCAGCCGGCACCATCACCCAGACAACGCGAGGGGCCGATAGCTTGCCCACCAATTCAGCCACAGAGCCAGCTCCACTGGCACCCTCTTTGGCAAGATATTTCACCGATTCTTCTATTGGGTCATAAACGACGACTTCATGGCCACCTCGCAGCAGACGAAGTGTCATGTTGCTGCCCATACGGCCAAGACCAATCATCCCGAGTTCCATACTATGCTCCTCCTTCTTTGCCCTTGTCTCTTGAAAGCGCCTGCTTCTCAATTGACAACGTCTTATCAAGGCGACGGCGATAACGTTCATCACCGAAAAAACGCGCTTCGAGGAAGGCGGTCACCAATTCCGCAGCCAGTTCGGTACCGATGACACTTGCTCCCAGGCAGAGGACATTCATATCATCATGCTCAACACCCTGGTGTGCCGAGTAAACATCGTGGCAGATAGCAGCACGGATGCCAGGTATCTTGTTAGCGACAACACAGGCACCAACACCGCTACCACAAATAATGACACCACGTTGTGCCCTGCCAGAGACAACAGCCTCGGCAACCGGCACCACGAAATCAGGATAGTCATCATCCGGCTCAAACGAATCGGCACCGACATCCAGTATCTCATAGCTGTCCTTCAGCCTGGCGACCATCTCCTGTTTCAGGTAAAATCCACCGTGGTCGGCCCCAAAAGCTACTCGCAGTTTTCTTTCCTCAGAAGGACTCATGTCTTCCTCCGCAATCGTCTTGCTGTCAAACTCTAACCCGTTTCCACAAGGCTGTCAAGATAAGAGGACATCACTTTCTGTGTCCAAATACAGGCTTCACAACCTGAAGGTTCATCAATATCTGTATCTCGCTTGACATCACTTTAGTTTACACGTAGATTTTGGACAGGCAACCAGAAGAGAAAAGGGAGCCTTAATAAAGGCTCCCTATATCGTGGGGGTGGGTCACAATATTAATCAGTAGTCAAAACACCCCACGAGATTATTAGGAGGTCTAAGGATTATACCAATCCCAGTCCATGTCTACTTCAAAATATTCTTCAGGTGCCCCAGTCTCATAAACAACATCCCCGCCTACTATAAGCCAAACCCCGGGATAAGCGGGCGCCATGGAAGTCTTAGTATACCAAGTATTCTCTTCTATGAATAACACCCTAAAGTGCAGAGTAGGCTCGGGGTAGACATTCCTCCCCACAACATCCGGAGAAAACTTGACGTGAAGGTTTCCGTTGCCATTCTTATCGGTTTGAATAATCTCGCCTTCGTTATACACTGTGTATGGGTATATTGCTCCCATTTCGAGAATCTCCCAACAGATATAATACGTAGTGTTAGGTTCGGCTCCATTCAGGATGTATGACATCAATAAATAATTGACCGGACCTTCGGTATGAGTTCTTATCACCATGCCATTCCTCAGTTCATGACCTTCTGTCGGGCTTAGAGGCAGGCGTATGGTGTGGAAGTCCTTGTCAGCCAAGGCAGCTCCCACCGGGATAACAAGTATAGAGATAAGAACTGCAGTCAAGATAAGAGCTAGAATCTTTTTCATTTTGTCCTCCTTATGTTTTTTGTGACCCAGTCCTAGCTTAACAGGCATAGATTTTCGTTCAACACGCACGGAGGTTAGCAAAGGATGCTCAAAAGGTAGCAGAAGACCAGCACATGAGGTAGCTGGATACCTTGAAAACACGTCTTGCCCGTTATATACTTGTTGCGACCTGAGATAGCTATTTTCACAACATTTCTATAGCTACCTCACACAATGGAGGAGCCACGATTGGCGAAGCCGTCCAGGACCCTAACAGCCTTCGGTAAGGATCTTGATGCCCTGCTTAAACGGTCAGGAAACCTCAGCATCCGTGAATACGCTGACCAAGCCAACGTAAGCTACAAGTATGTGCTTCAGTTGCGAACAATGTCGGCCAGACAGCCAGGGAGGCTATACCCAAACCTCTTGAAACCATTTGTCCAGCTTAAGGTCATTGATCTGGTCGACAGCCATCGACTCTCCCTTCGCCACCGTAACAGACCTTTGTCCATTGCCGAGTGCCAGGAGCTATTTCCCGACATTCCGGAGCAAGAGCTCACAGAGTCAATCAGACAGGCACTTGAATCTGATGACAGCCACGACACGATTCTTAAAACAGTAGCCTCTCCACCAATTACCTATAGTCCGCTTAACCACCGTGTTTTCATCGGCCGTGAAGCAGAACTGGACATACTACAGTCCGCGTTTGATAATGCTGTATCGGGCAAGGGCAGTCTTGTGATGGTAGTCGGTGAACCAGGCATCGGTAAAACTGCGCTTTGTGAAAGGCTCTCTACTTACGTTTCATCACGTGGTGGAAAAACTCTTGTCGGACACTGCTATTCAGAGAAGTCGCTGTCTCTCCCTTACCTTGCTTTTATGGAAGTCTTACGCTCTGATATCCAGATGGAAAATATAAGCGAGTTAAGAGAAGAACTCGGCAATACTGCTATGGTTTTAGGGCGCATCGTCCCTGAAATTGCAGAGAAGTTGAAAATTTACCCGAGGCGTGAAGCAGACTCCGAAGAAGATAGATACAGGCTGATGGAGGCTGTTACCAATTTTCTAAGTAGAATTGCTACCGTACAGCCCCTGCTGGTTATCCTGGAGGACCTGCACAACGCCGATAAGGATACCCTGGAGATGCTGACCCACATCTCCCGGTACCTGGAAGAAAAGCTTCTCTTACTAGTTGGTACCTACCGGGATGTGGAAGTCGACAGGACCCACCCACTATCGGCTACCCTGGCGGAATTGAGAAGGTTACCCAACTTCGGGAGAATCCTTGTTAAGGGTCTCAATGCTGATGAGGTGAGGCAGATGATATCAAGTATCACCAGCCAGGACGTGCCTCGTAGACTTTCTGAGTTAATCCACCACCAGACAGAAGGGAACCCCCTTTTCATACAGGAAGTAACCCGGTACTTGGTTGAAGAGGGGCTCTTCAGTCTACAGGGTGAAACCCAGCAATCAGCCAAAGATGTATCTGTTGAGATGAGATTACCGGACGGACTGAGGGATGTCATCGGTAAACGTCTTTCCGGTCTTAGTGAACCATGCAACAAGGTGCTAGCGGTAGCTGCGGTCATTGGTAGGGACTTCTCATTGGAGGTATTGCAGAAGGTTGCAGGGATGACCGACGAAGAAATATTTAAAGCACTTGAAGAAGCCAGAAAGGCAGCAGTAATCGAGGAGAGGACGGATGTAGGAGCGACTGTAGACTATCATTTTACCCATGCCTTCTTCCGACAGATTCTTTATGAAGAGATTATTGCCCCAAGAAGAAACAGACTGCACCAGCAGGTGGCGCAGGCACTGGAGGAGGTATACAAGACTCGATTGGATGAACATGCAGCAGAGCTCGCAGAGCACTTTTCCTATTCCTCCGATGCAGCCGACCTAAGGAAAGCGGTGAGTTATGGTGAGATGGCTGCTCAACGAGCGATGGATATCTACGCCTATAGAGAGGCAGTGAGGTTACTGGAGCAAGCGCTCAAGGTACAGGGCGTGCTTGACCCCGACGACAGGAGTAAGCGGTGTGATATACTTCTGGCGCTCAGTGAAGCACATATACTAGCTGGCGAAGCACGGCGTGCTCTTGATGCGGAGTTACCCGAAGCTTTCTCGCTCGCCGAGGCTATACAGGATAGCTCACGTGCAACACAAGCCAGTTCGCGGGCTATCAGGGCGCTTTATGCATACGGAGCTGCGACCGCGTATGCGGCACCTGAAGCGTCTGAATGGGCTGAGCGTTTCAACCGATACGCGTCTCCTGAAACGTCGGATCGAGTTCTCGCTGACACTGCACTTGGGAGTGTCAGGTGTCAGACTGGTCATCCAGAGGAGGGCATCCCATTGCTTCAGAGAGCATTGGAGCTTAGTCGCCATTTGAGTGATCATCAGGCATTTCGGCGGGCAGCAATAGGATGGCTGGGCAACGCGATGACACCTCGGCACACCGACGAATGGATGCCCGTAGTTGAGGAATTGATACATACACCACGGTTTGGCTTAAGTCCGGAAGCACTCGCGATGGACTTGTTCATTCAAGGAAATGTGTTTCTGCATCTCGGTGAACGTGAGCGGGCCGAAGAGGTCTGGGGTGAAATAACGGACATAGCTGAACGCACCAGACAACCTGCCGTGCAACTTATGGCGATGGCTACCGAAGCCCGTATCTGCGCTATGGACGGGCGATTGGAAGAGGCTATTCAGATAACACACCGCCTGACAGTAACTGGTCGGGAATTTGGAATGCCTGAGCGTGCAGGTACAATGGTAGCTACTACCGGGCTAAGACCACGTCTACAGCTCGGTGGCGGTAGTAACGCGCTTCGACGTAATGCGGAGTTTGCTGAGATGGTCTCTGATAAGCCATTGAAGACTTTCTGCTTGGCGCACCTCGGACATGCCGCTGAAGTTATGGAAGAACTGTGGCTGATGACCACAATGCGCTCCAATATCGATCCCGATCAGGATGAGACCTCGGCATCTCAAGATGTCCTTATGCTGGAAGCAGCCGTCTTAGTGAATCATCAAGAGGCTGCTGATTTTTTACTAAAGCGACTTTCCGGAAGTAGAATTCATACAACTGGTATTTGGCATAACACATGCATGGATCGCCACCTGGGAGCCGCTGCTGCACTCCTCGGTAGACCTGATGATGCTCTCAAACACTACCA